>OGLQ01000003.1_pt1 | contig 256479 bp, 257 predicted proteins | sample 1572941 | NCBI WGS metagenome assembly OGLQ01 (sample SAMEA2581891, study PRJEB24529) | metagenome | biome: Human gut stool | place: China | collected 2011
TAAGGATCTAGTCCATATTGCTTGGGTGCGGGTTCAAGTCCCGCCGACTGCACTTTATTGAGGGAAGCTGGTCAGGCTTCCCTTTTTCTATATCAATATATAGATATAGAAAGTAAATATGTATGCAGATTGTGATTATGAAAATATCTGTTTATGCAAAGGCATCAGTGTCTTATATAAAAGGTTAAGTGTATTTATAGGAAAATAATAATATATTACACAGAATATTAATTGGTAAAATATAAAAAATGATAAATAAGGAAATAAGGATATTATGAAAAAAGTATTGACAATAGCGGGAAGTGATTGTAGCGGAGGTGCTGGAATACAGGCGGATTTAAAGACATTTGCCGCACACGGTGTATATGGAATGAGTGTTATTACATCACTTACAGCACAGAATACAACGGGCGTATATGGAATAATGAATTGTAAGAAAGGCTTTACAGCAAGCCAGATAGATGCGGTATTTGAGGATATAAGACCAGATGCGGTAAAGATTGGAATGGTGTCTGAACCATACATAGTAGAGGAGATAGCAGAAGAATTAAGAAAATACAAAGCGGTTAATATTGTGTTAGATCCGGTTATGGTGTCAACAAGTGGTAAGAAGCTCATCACTAAAGAAGCAGAGGAAGTGCTTATTAAGAAGCTTATGCCGCTTGCAACAGTTATAACACCTAATATTCCAGAAGCTGAAAGTCTGTCAGGCATAACTATTAATGACAGATATGATATGGAAAAAGCGGCAGAAATCATCTATAAAAAGATAAATATTAATGATGAAGGACCGGCAGTTCTTGTAAAAGGCGGACATTCCATTAATTGTGCTAATGATTATCTGTATACAGAGATTGGAACAAGCTGGTTTGAGGCAGAAAGAGTAGATAATCCTAATACACACGGAACAGGCTGTACGCTGTCATCTGCTATTGCATGTAATATAGCAGAGGGGTATAGTGTTAAGGAGTCGGTTGCAAGGGCGAAGGAATACATAACAGGTGCTCTTAAGGCTGGACTTAACATAGGTAAGGGAAGTGGACCTCTTAATCATATGTATGTGCTTGATAAGTAAAATGGTGTGGATAGGAGATTGATAATGGATAGTTTTATATATAGTATTAATGCAACAGTTCCTATATTTCTTGTGATGATTATAGGGTGGTTTATTAAACAGATAGGTCTTATTGATGACCATTTTGCCAATGTTGCTAACAGATATGTGTTTAAGGTGGCATTGCCAGCATTACTGTTCAGGGATTTGTCAAAGTCTGATTTTAAAGGTAAATTTGACCCGCAGTTTGTATTGTATTGCAGTATAGTAACAATACTTATGTTCTCATTAGTGTGGATAGCAACTGAGATATTAATGAAAGACGATACACAAAAGGGAGCGTTTGTGCAGGGTTCGTGCAGAAGCAGTGCAGCAATTCTTGGAATGGCATTTGTGCAGAATATGTATTCAGATACAGGAATGGCACCGCTTATGATTGTTGCAGCAGTTCCGTTATTTAATATATTTGCAGTCGTTGTACTTACATTTAAGGCACATCCGGCAGACAGCAGTGAAGCTGTTAAGGCTGGAAGAGGTAATAATATAAAAAAAGCATTTGTTAATATATTAAAAAATCCAATTATTATAGGTATAGTTCTTGGTTTTATATCATCAATGCTTAATATGAAGTATCCTGCAATTATTAATAAGACTATAGAAAGCCTTGCACAGACAGCAACACCTATAGCTTTAATATGCATTGGTGCAGGTTTTGAGGGGAGAAAAGCATTAAAGAAGATAAAGCCTACTATTATAGCAACATTTATTAAACTTATAGGACTTGCGGCAGTGTTTATTCCGGTTGCAGTATTTCTTGGCTTTAGAAATCAGGAGCTTGTGGCGGCTCTTATAATGCTTGCATCTCCTACTACAGTTACAAGCTATGTTATGGCAAAGAGTATGGATAATGATGAGGTATTATCATCAAGCATAATTGTTTTGACGACAGTATTATCAAGCATAACATTAACAGGCTGGATATTTATTTTAAGAGCATTAGGCTTGATATAAAGTTGTTGAAAATGTAATAGCTATATGTTATACTTCTAATAGTTATGAACAAAAAGGAGGTATTGTTGTGAAGCATATTAAGACAATCAGCAATCGCGTATTAAAGGATACAATGAAGCACGGTGGATGTGGCGAATGCCAGACATCATGTCAGTCAGCTTGTAAGACATCTTGCACAGTTGGTAACCAGAGCTGTGAGAATAAGAATAACTAATAATTAGTTAATTGGTTAGTGAAGGGTAAGAGAGTGCTAAAGCATTTTAGACACTCTCTTATTTCTGTTAAGACAGTTCATAGTTAGTGTATGTCTGATAGCTACAGGTATATTAGTTAACTGTGATTAAGAATAAATGGCTGTATACAGCCAATAGAAATTGAGGATAATTATGATACATCAGTATAAGAATAATGGATATAACATCGTGTTAGACGTAAATAGTGGTTCTGTACACGTTGTTGATGATATAGTATATGATATAATCGCACTTTATGAGAATTCAAGTGTTGATGAGATAGCAGATAAGCTTAAAGATAAATATAAGGAAGAAGATATCAGGGAAGCCTGTCAGGAGATAGAAGAATTAAAAGAAGAAGGACAGCTTTTCACAGAAGATATATATGAGCCATATATAGATTCATTTAAGGACAGACCTACAGTTGTTAAAGCTCTATGCCTTCATATTGCACACGACTGTAACCTTGCCTGCAGATATTGTTTTGCAGAAGAAGGTGAGTATCACGGAAGAAGAGCTCTTATGAGCTTTGAAGTTGGTAAGAAGGCATTGGATTTCCTTGTTGCTAATTCAGGCTCAAGAAGAAATCTTGAGGTTGACTTCTTTGGTGGTGAGCCAACAATGAATTTTGAAGTTGTAAAGCAGCTTGTAGAATATGGAAGAAGCCTTGAAGAAGAGCACAATAAGAAATTCCGTTTTACACTTACAACTAATGGTATACTTCTTAATGATGAGATACTTGATTTTGCTAATAAAGAGATGAGCAATATCGTATTAAGCATAGATGGACGTAAAGAGATTAATGATCTTATGCGACCAACAAGAAATAACCACGGAAGTTCATATGACATTATAATGCCTAAGTTTAAAAAGGTTGCTGAAAGCCGTAACCAGATGAATTATTATGTCAGAGGTACATTTACACATAACAATCTTGATTTTTCAGAAGATGTTCTTCACTTAGCAGACGAAGGTTTTGAGCAGATTTCGGTAGAGCCGGTTGTTGCACAGCCTACAGACTCTTATGCGATAAGAGAAGAAGACCTTCCAGTTATATTTGAGCAGTATGATAAGCTTGCCAAGGAAATTATTAAGAGAAAGAAAGCAGGCAATGGGTTTAATTTCTTCCACTTTATGATTGATCTTAACGGTGGTCCTTGCGTGGCTAAGAGATTATCAGGCTGTGGCTCAGGATGTGAGTACCTTGCTGTTACTCCTTGGGGTGATTTCTATCCATGTCATCAGTTCGTAGGTAATGAAGATTTCCTTATGGGTAATGTTGATGAAGGCATAACCCGTAATGATATAAGAGATGAATTCAAGAGTTGTAATGTATATTCAAAAGAAAAGTGTAAGAACTGTTTTGCCAAGTTCTACTGTAGTGGTGGGTGTGCCGCTAATTCTTACAACTTCCATGGTAACATCAATGATGCATATGATGTTGGCTGTGAGATGCAGAAGAAGAGAATTGAATGTGCAATTATGATAAGAGCTGCGATGGCAGAAGATTAAAAGGAATGTTGAAGGGAGTATTAATAGTAAAATGAAGTACAATTTAACTAAGAAGATAAGCTATAGCATTATTATTCTTGTATTGCTTGTAGGACTTTCGCTTACAGCTATATTCGGAATGAACGGCAAAGGCTATGGCAGTGCTAAGGACATCAACTTAGGTCTTGACCTTGCAGGTGGTGTCAGTATTACTTATGAGATTAAAGAAGATAACCCAAGTTCCCAGGATATAGAAGATACTATATATAAGCTTGAGAAACGTATCGAGGGAAGAAGTACAGAATCTCAGGTCTACAAAGAGGGCGAGAACAGAATTACAGTAGAAATTCCAGGTGTTACAGATGCTAATGAAATTCTTACAGAATTAGGAACACCAGGTTCACTTGAATTCCTTGATTACACAGGTTATACAGCGTGGTCACAGGGAGAGGATTACACACCACTTCTTACAGGTTCTGACGTAAAGACAGCACAGGCTTACACAGATACATCATCTAAAGACAGCACACCATATGGTGTATCGCTTACATTTACAGATGAAGGTGGAGATAAGTTCGCTGAGGCAACAGCTAACAATATAGGAAGCAGAATATACATAGTATATGATGGTTCGGTTGTAAGTTATCCAACAGTTAATCAGGCTATAACAGGTGGTAATGCTTCAATTACAGGTATGGAAACATTTGATGCGGCAGATAATCTTGCTACATACATAAGAATTGGATCTATTCCTCTTACACTTAATGAAGTAAGCTCTAATATCGTAGGTGCACAGTTAGGACACGATGCAATTCATACAAGTCTTATAGCAGCAGCTATTGGTTTTGCATTGTTATGTGTATTTATGATTGCTATATACAGAGTACCAGGTGTTGTTGCAACACTTTCGCTTATTATATACACAACATTAGTATTATTCCTTGTAAGTGTATATGATCTTACATTAACACTCCCGGGTATTGCCGGTATCATACTTGGTATTGGTATGGCGGTTGATGCCAATGTTATTATCTATACACGTATCAGGGAAGAGATAGCCGCAGGAAAGGGTGTTGAGAATTCTATTCTTGCAGGTTATAACAAAGCTACATCAGCTATCGTTGATGGTAACGTAACAACACTTATTGCAGCTATTGTACTTTATATATTCGGTACTGGTCCTGTTAAGGGATTTGCAACAACTCTTGCAGTAGGTAACATAGTTTCAATATTTACAGCACTTGTGATTACTAAAGTTATTATGAAGCTTCTTTATAACTTTGGTCTTACTAAGCCATCGATGTATGGAAAGACAACACATAGAAGAACTTATGATATTCTTTCAATTAAGAAATGGACTATTACGGTTTCAATTGTTCTTATTGTTATTGGTTTTATAACAATGGGAGTACAGAGTGCACTTGGTAACAGAGCACTTAATTTCAGCCTTGAATTTGTTGGCGGTTCAACAACAAGCTTTACATTTGACAAAGAATATTCACAGTCAGAGATAGAGAATGATATTATTCCTGTAATCAGGGATGCTGCAGGTATAACAGAAGTACAACAGCAGAAGGTTCAGAACTCAACTAAGGTTTCATTTAAGACAACAGACCTTTCACTTGAGCAAAGAGAAGCTGTTGAGGAAGCTGTAACAGCTAAGTTCCCTATTGAAGATGGTTCGATAGTTGAGACAGACACAATCAGCTCATCTGTCAGCAGTACTATGAAGAAGAATGCTATTCTTTCAGTAATTCTTGCTACAATAGCAATGCTTATATATATCTTTGCAAGATTCAGGGATATCAAATTCGCGCTTGCAGCTGTTATGGCTCTTTTACAGGATGTATTAGTAGTTATTACATTCTATGCAGTATTCAGAGTGCCAGTAGGTAACACATTTATTGCCTGTATGCTTACAATAGTAGGTTACTCAATTAATGGTACAATCATTATATTTGACCGTATCAGGGAAATGTTAAAGAGTGCTAACTCTAAGACTAATATTACAGAGCTTGTTAACTCAGCTATAACAAGTACATTAACAAGAAATATTAATACAACAATAACAACTCTTATTATGCTGGTTATGTTATACATACTCGGTGTAACATCAGTTAAGGAATTCTCACTTCCACTTATTGTTGGTATTATCGTAGGTTTCTACTCATCAGTATTCCTTACAAGTTCATTCTGGTATATGCTTGGTGGAAAGAACAGAGGAGTTATTGATGAAGCAGTTAATAAAAGAAAAAAAGCAGAAAGCATAGGTAAAGACGGAGCTCAGGTATAATAAATAATTAATATAATGGCTTTGTAAAGCAGTAAAATGGTGCATCATCAAACGATGCACCATTTTTAATACAAGCAATATTGCCATAAGAATGGAGAACAAACGTGAACAGCAAATGGATGGTATACGCCAAAAAAGCAGATTTTAAGCAGATAGCCTCTGAATACGGAATAGATCAGGTTCTTGCCCGTATAATAAGAAACAGGGATATATGCGGCAGTAAAGATATAGATATGTATCTTAATGGGAATCTTAACGATATACATAATCCTCATAGTATGAAAGATGCCGATAAATTTGTTGATATTATTACTAAGAAAATAGAGGAACATAAGCCTGTAAGAATAATCGGAGATTATGATATTGATGGAATATGTTCTATTTATATATTATTCTGCGGCTTAAAGGCGGCAGGAGCAGATGTGGATTATGTTGTACCGCATAGGATAAATGATGGTTATGGAATTAATGAGCATTTAATAGACAATGCAATCAATGAAGGGATTGATACAATTGTTACCTGTGATAATGGAATAGCTGCATATAATCAGGTCAGGTATGCAAAGGATAATGGAATTACAATGATAGTGACCGACCACCACGATGTTCCATTTGAGATAAAGGACGATAAAAAGGTATACATTGTACCTCCGGCAGATGCAGTTATTAACCCCAAACAGGCAGATTGTGATTATCCATTTAAGCTGTTATGTGGAGCAGGCGTTGCATATAAGCTTATAAGCCTGTTATATGACAGATTAGGGCTTGATAAGAAAGAGCTTGAAGATTATATTGAATTTATGGCAATAGCCACTGTAGGTGATATAGTCGACCTTATTGACGAGAACAGAATAGTAGTTAAATATGGCCTTAAGCATATTGCACATACAAAAAATACAGGGCTTAGGGCACTTATAGAGGAGTGCCAGCTTGATATTAATAATATAAGCTCATATCATATAGGCTTTGTAATAGGACCATGTCTTAACGCCAGTGGACGTCTTGATACAGCAAGACAGGCAATTGAACTTATGCTTTGCAAGGATAATGAAAAGGCACATAATATGGCAAAAGAGCTTATAGCCCTTAATAATGAAAGAAAGTCAATGACAGAGCAGGAGACGCATAAGGCAATAGAATTAGTAGAGAATACTGGTCTTCTTAAGGATAGAGTGCTTGTTATATATTTAAAGGACTGCCACGAGAGCATAGCTGGAATAATAGCAGGCAGAATTAAAGAAAGATATTACAGGCCTACATTTGTTATTACTAATGCTGAGGACGGGGCAAAAGGCTCAGGACGTTCAATCGAAGGCTATAATATGTACGAAGAGATTAATAAATGTAAAAATGTTCTCACTAAATATGGTGGACATCCTATGGCGGCTGGTTTATCATTAGCAATATCTGATATTGACATATTCAGAAAAATGCTGAATGATAATGCGATACTTACAGATGAGGATTTAATTCCTAAAATGTGGATTGATGTTCCAATGCCTGTATCGTATGCCAATATCCGGCTGGTTAACCAGTTAAAGCTGCTTGAACCATTCGGAAAGGGTAATGAAAAGCCGGTATTTGCAGATAGGAACTTATATGTAAAGACAGCTTCAGTTATTGGAAAGAATAAAAATGTTCTTAGATGCCAGTTAGAAACAGAGGACGGAACTTATGTACCTGCTGTACAGTTTGGAATTAATAATATAGATGATATTCCAAGGGCAGGAATGAGAATTTCTATAATATATTATCCGGATATCAATACGTTTAACGGAATAATGTCATTACAGATAATTATAAAGGAATGGAAGGAAACAATATGAGAGAGAGAATGAGGAAACTGACAGCTGCTATTCTTATGCTTGTAATGGTCAGCGTAATGTTTACAGCCTGTGGTAGTAACAGCAGTGATAAGTCAGACAATGCAACACAGGAAAGTACAAGTGCGTATGTAAGCGAAGACATAAAAGTAGCTGCACTTAAAGGACCTACAGCTATCGGAATGGTTAAGCTTATGAGCGATAATGAGTATAATAAAACAGCTAATAATTATACATTTCAGATAGAGGCGGCAGCAGATGCATTTACAGCAGACCTTATAAAGGGCGATGTCCAGATTGCAGCTATGCCTTGTAATGCGGCGGCAACACTTTATAATAAGAGTAATGGCAAGGTATCTGTTGTAGGAATTAATACACTTGGCGTGTTATATATACTTGATAATAAGGGCGAGGTAACTAATGTAAGCGACCTTAAAGGACGTACAATATACACAACAGGTAAAGGAACTACACCTGAATATACATTAAGATACCTTTTAAATACCAACGGAATTGACCCTGATAAGGATGTACACATTGAATTTAAGTCAGAGGCTTCCGAGGTTGCGGCTATTATGGCATCAGCGAAGGAAGAAACTGTAGCTATGCTTCCACAGCCATTTGCTACAACAGTTCTTATGAATAATAAGGAAGCAAGAATAGCTCTTGATGTTACTAAGGAATGGGAAAATGTATCAAAGGACGGAAGTACAGTAGTAACAGGTGTAATAGTTGTCAATACAGAATATTACAATAACCATAAGGCTGCGGTTGACAAGTTCCTTGAGGAATATAAGCTTTCAGCAGATTATGTTAATGCAAATGTAGATGAGGTTTCAACACTTGTAGAAAAATATGGTATAACAAAAGCCGCAGTTGCAAAGCAGGCAATACCTAAATGCAACATAACAATAATAACAGGCAGTGATGCCAAAGACAAAATAAGCAAATATTTAAATGTTCTTTACGAAGCAAATCCAGCTTCAGTTGGTGGAAAGCTTCCAGAGGACAATTTCTACAAATAAAATATATAAGAATGATGCATAGTTAAAGCAGTAAAAGCGGTAAAAGCAGTAAAAAGGCAATTCATTAGCAGAAAAATCGGTAGATATGATAATTCTGTATGAATTGCCTTTTTTATTATAATTAATGTGAATGTCTGTTAATATATTCTGTCTTGTATTTAGAGTAAACAATCTTCTGGCTGTTATAAAGACTGTAGTAGCCAGAGAGCATATAACTTATTGCTACGCATATAATTACGAATTTCATTGAACCAGCACCAAACATTTCAATTGATAATATGAAAGAAGTGAGTGGGCAGTTAGTTACGCCACAGAATACGCTTACCATACCGCACGCGGCACATAAGCCGATTGGAAGTCCGAATACAGGAGCCAAAAAGCTTCCAAGAGTTGCACCGACAAAAAGTGTAGGGACAATCTCACCGCCTTTAAATCCACCACCTAATGTAATGGCTGTAAACAGCATTTTTAAAATAAAGACATACCACGAACAGCTTGTTATAAAGCTTGCCGCAATCATAGGAGCACCAGCACCAAGATAATCAGTAGTACCGGTTATATATCTTAAAATAATAACAAGCACACCAGCTATTATAATACGGATATATGGGTTGCTTAAGTATTCAGAATATATTTTGGCTGATGAATGAAGCATATAACAGAATACAATGCTTGCGAGGGCAAATATTACTGACATTATCATAAATCTTATTCCGGTAGATATGCTTAGTTCACATATTTCGCTTATTATAAACATAGTTGGTGTTATATTGAATAACCCAGCTACGCCGGAAGCAATAAGTGCGGATATAATACAGGGAACAAGTGCGGCGTAATACATAACCCCCACACTTATAACCTCCATAGAAAATATGGCTGCGGCTATAGGAGTTCCGAAAAGAGCAGAGAAACAGGCACTCATTCCGCACATAATCATAATTCTTGTATCTTTGTCGTCAAAATGTAATATTTTGGCGATAAAATTGCTTAAGGAGCCGCCAACCTGCAGGGCTGCACCTTCTCGTCCTGCTGAACCACCGCAAAGATGTGTAAGCAGTGTTGATATTATAATAAGAGGAGCAACACGGACAGGAACTTCTGCATTGGACTGGATTGCTGTTATTACAAGATTAGTTCCTGTATTCTTGTCTTCGTGCGTAAAATGGTACATAAGAACGATTATTATACCGGCAGCAGGAAGAAAGAATAAAGTGTAAGGGTGTTGGATCCGAAAGCTTGTTACATATTGTAAAGCTTTATAAAATAATGCTCCGATAAGTCCTATAAAGCTTCCTGTAAATAAAGAGCAGAGAAGCCATTTGATAAGTGTTAAGGCTGCCATTCTTGCTCTTTGAAGTGTTTCAAGAGTAATATCAGGACTTATATCTAATATATCAGAGAGTTTTTTCATCAGGTTATCCTCTTTTCTTAGAGTGTTCACGTTAGTCGAACTTCTTTTTACTCATATTGCTGTTGTGATATTCAGGGTTATTAGTTACATCTTCTGTAAAAAACTCTGGCATAATGTAATTGTCAGCTTCTTCTATAGTGTTAAATTCAACTTCTGCAATAACAGTGCCGTTGAATGCTCCTTCAAATATGTCAAGTTCAATAGTGTATCCGTTACCATCTGGAATTTCATAACGCTTTTTGGTTATTATATTACCGTCAGCTTTTTTAATCAAATGTTCATACGAGTCTTTGGTGAGTGGAAGATTGTATTCTTCACGTGCCATCATACCACTGCCTTTGTAAGTAAGATAATAATCATCATTATCACGTCTTACCCTGACTACAGGTTTAGTTGAAAGATAACCCTGTTCAATATATCTGCAATTATAATTGTCCAGATTATCTGGCAATTGTGCAACTAAGAATTTACGTTCTTTTTCCATAGTGTGTCTCCGTTTTCTGAATTTCATTGATAATATTTATATGTATCTATAAATACATATAAAAAAGACTGTCACCTAAGTGACAGTCGCAATATCCACTATCGAATATTAATTATTTAGCTGAGTTAACAGTATCCTTTAAAGCCTTACCAGCCTTAAACTTAGGTGCCTTAGAAGCAGGAATTTCAATAGCCTTACCTGTCTGAGGATTCTGACCTGTTCTAGCAGCTCTTTCAGCAACTTCGAAAGTACCGAAACCAACTAACTGAATCTTGTCACCATTCTTTAACTGTTCAGCAACAGTTTCTGTGAAAGCCTTTAAAGCCTTCTCAGCATCCTTCTTTGAAAGTTCAGCCTTCTCTGCGATTGCAGCAACTAACTCTGTCTTATTCATAATAAACTACATCCTCCTTAAATGAAATAAGTAATAATAAGTATAGGTTATTTATACTCCATATAGGTAATTTTGTCAATAAAAAACGCTTAAGAATTGCCTTATTTCGGCATTTTTCGCTGTTTTTGGTATTGGAATTATAATGTTAATTCCCCCCATTTATCATATAGCTCATCAAGCTCTTTGCTAAGAGCTTCCTTCCTGGTGTGTATTTCCATAAGTTTGGCAGTATCACTGCTTATGGCAGGGTCGGCGTACATATTATCAAGTTCCTCAATCTCAGCCTCAATTAAAGCCATGCGTTCTTCAGTACGCTTGATTTCGTTTTTAATCTTCTTTTGCTGTGCCTGCTTTACCTTTTCTTCCTGCCAGTTAAGCTTTGAAATGGCTGAACTGCTGGATTTAGAAATGTTATTGGTTATTGGTTTTGCTCCTAGTATATCCTTTTTTTCAAGATAATAGTCATAATTACCAATATAATTAACAACTGTTTTATTGGCAAGCTCAATAATTCTTGTTGCAGTAGAATTAATAAAGTATCTGTCGTGTGATACGAACAGGACAGTACCTGTGTAACTATTAAGTGCATTTTCAAGAATTTCCTTTGAAGTGATATCAAGGTGGTTAGTAGGCTCATCTAATATAAGGAAGTTGGCATTAGAGAGCATAAGTTTGGCTAATGATACACGTCCGCGCTCGCCACCGCTTAAGTCTTTTATATACTTAAATACATCTTCATTGGTGAATAAAAATGCTGCAAGGGTATTTCTTATCTGTGTATTATTAAGGTCTGGGTAAGCATCCCTGATTTCATCAAAAATAGTCTTGTCAGGGTCAAGAACGTGGTGTTCCTGATCATAATAACCAATATTTACTTTAGCACCAAGATATATCGAGCCTGAATCGGCAGGTATAATTCCATTAATTAATTTTAATATTGTTGTCTTGCCTGTTCCGTTGCTTCCGATAAGTGCTACGCGTTCACCACGTTTAATCTGGAAGCTTATGTTATCAAAAAGAACAGTGCCGTCAAAACCTTTAGTAAGGTTGTCTACAGTAAGGACATCATTACCGCTTATTACATTAGGTTCAAGCTTAATATCCATTTTGTCGTTTAAAATTTCAGGCTTATCGACAAATTCCATCTTGTTAAGCATTTTTTCACGGCTTTCAGCTCTTTTAATAGATTTCTCACGGTTGAACTGCTTAAGCTTTGTTATAACCTCCTCCTGATGTTTGATTTCACGCTGCTGGTTAAGATATTCCTTTAGCTGCATATTGCGCAGGATAGCTTTCTTTGAAGCGTAATCAGTATAGTTGCCTGAGAATACAGTTGCATTGCCATTGTCTAACTCGATAATCTTGCTTACTATCTTGTCAAGGAAATATCTGTCGTGGGCAACTATAAGTACAGCACCACTGTAGTTAAGCAGATAGTTCTCCAGCCAGCTTATAGACTCCATATCAAGGTGGTTGGTAGGCTCGTCAAGAAGTATAATATCAGGCTTTGATAATAAAAGCCTGCCAAGTGCAACCCGTGTCTTTTGTCCGCCTGATAAAGTATTAACATTAAGTGTGAAATCTTCTTCTGCAAAGCCAAGGCCTTTAAGAACACCAGTTATCTCGCTTTTGTAAGCGTAACCGTTGTTTAATTCAAACTCGTGGTTAAGGTCTGAATATTTCTTCATAAGTGTTTCAAGAGCTGTATCATCTGCTGATTTCATCTGGTTCTCAATACTTCTTAGCTGTGCTTCCATATCAAGGATATATTGCTTCACAGATAAAAGCTCATCATAAATGGTGTTGTCTGAATTAAGATTTTGCTGCTGTGAAAGATAACCTAAAGTCTTGTCCTTAGCTAACGTTACAAGTCCTGTGTCAGCAGGTTCAATTCCGGTTATAATCTTTAAAAGAGTAGACTTTCCAGCACCGTTGATACCAACGATAGCTGCTTTTTCGTGGTCTTCAATATTAAAAGAACAGGATTTGATAATAACATCTGTTCCAAAAGATTTACTTATATTATTACAGGAAAGAATCATAATAACAGTGTTCCTTTCTTTAAATTAATTAGTTGAATTATACTTGCTTTAAGAATAAATTGCAATTTTTTTGACTTATTTCTTCCTATAATGTATTATTAAAAAGTTAGACTAAGATAAGTGTATTAAATTTAAGAAATGAGGAAATGAATGAAATTTGACGAGTTAAACATTGATGAAAGAATATTAAGAGCTATTGAGGATATGGGATTTGAGGAAACTTCACCTATACAGACACAGGCAATTCCAGCTGTATGTGAAGGTATTGATGTTGTCGGACAGGCACAGACAGGTACTGGTAAGACAGCAGCATACACAATTCCTATGCTTATGAAGATAGACCCACAGATAAAAAAGCCTCAGGCAATCGTACTCTGCCCTACAAGAGAGCTTGCTGTACAGGTGGCTGAGGAGATAAGAAAACTTGCCAAATATATGAGTGATATTAAAGTTCTTCCAGTATATGGAGGACAGGAGATAGTAAGACAGATAAAGTCATTAAAGACGGGCGTACAGATTATTGTTGGAACTCCTGGAAGAGTTATGGACCATATGAGAAGAAAGACTGTTAAGTTTGATAATATTAATATGGTTATTCTTGATGAAGCTGATGAAATGCTTGATATGGGATTCAGGGAAGATATGGAAACAATTCTTACAGAAACGCCAGAAGACAGACAGACAGTAATGTTCTCAGCTACTATGCCAAAGGCTATTATGGATATTGCAAGAAATTTCCAGAAAGATGCCAGGATTATAAAGGTAGTAAGAAAAGAACTTACAGTATCTAATATAGAACAGTTCTATTATGAGGTAAGACCTAAGAATAAGACAGAAGTATTGTGCAGGCTTATTGATATATACAATCCAAGACTTTCAGTAGTGTTCTGTAACACTAAAAGACAGGTTGATGAGCTTATATCAGAGCTTAAGGGCAGAGGTTATTTTGCTGACGGAATACATGGTGATATGAAACAGCAGCAGCGTGACAGAGTAATGGATGACTTTAGAAGCGGCAAGGTAGACATACTTATAGCAACTGATGTAGCAGCAAGAGGAATTGATGTTGATGATGTAGATATGGTATTTAACTATGACATTCCTCAGGATGAGGAATATTATGTTCATAGAATTGGAAGAACAGGGCGTGCAGGAAGATCTGGAATGGCACTTTCATTTATAAGTGGCAAGGAAGTGTATAAGTTAAAGGATATCGAGCGTTACTGTAAGACTAAGATACTTGCAAAGCCTGTTCCATCATTGGATGATGTTAAGAACACCAAGCTTGATAATATGTTTGATAAAATCAGACAGACAATCGAAGAGGGTGGACTTACAGATATGGTTAATCTTGTTGAAGAACACGTTAATCAGGAAGAATATACATCTATGGATATGGCAGCAGCACTTTTAAAAATGCTTATAGGTGATACCCTTGACAGAGAAGATGAAGTAGAAGAATTCCATTTTGATACAGATAAAGATGATTCAAGAATGGTAAGACTCTTTATTAATATTGGAAAAAAGGATAAAATAAAGCCAGCTAATATTCTTGGAGCTATTGCAGGTGAATCTGGTATGCCTGGCAAGCTTGTAGGCGCGATAGATATGATGGACAACTATACATTTGTTGATGTACCAGCTATACACGCAGAGAAAATTCTTAAGGCAATGAATGATAACGTGCAGATTAAGGGACGCCGTGTTAATGTTGAGAAGGCTAACCAGTCAAGAGGCAAGGGCAGAGGAAAAGGCAAGCATAAGGACAAAGCAAGAAAGAATAAATAAATGAAAAAACAGGTGACATTAAGCAGTATAAACAGGGCAGAAGTATTAAGGTACTTAGGATACAAGGGAATAGGGGCAGATGAGACAATAAACAGCCTTATAGATGAATGTGAGGCAGAGGTCTTAAAAGCGGCAGTTCCAAGATATGTATACAGGGTAGTGGATGTGACACAGGTCGATGAGGGCGTAAGGCTTGAAGGGACTTCTGTTACATTAAAAGGAAACTCAATTAAAGAACATCTTAAAGGCTGTAATAAAGCGGCACTTATAGCAGTGACAATCTCTGATGGAATAGACAGGATGTTAAGGGTGATGCAGGCCTCAGACCTTGCCAAGGCTGTAATATCAGACAGTATGGCAAGTGCAGCAATTGAACAGGTATGCGATAAGGTTGAGGCTGTTATTAAAGAGGAACTTCCAGAGTATAACCAGACATTCAGGTTTGGAATAGGATATGGTGATCTGCCTTTGTCACAGCAGGGCGAATTCTTAAAAATACTAAATGCACCTAAGCTTATAGGGCTTAATATAGGAAAGACTGATATGATGACACCAACCAAGTCTGTAACAGCAGTTATTGGGCTTACAACCGGAGAGGTCAGTTCAAAGAAAAAAGGCTGTATGTCGTGTAACCTTAAAGGTACATGCAGATTCAGGGAAGCAGGAGGACATTGTAATGAATAAACTAAAAGAACTTTTACAAAAGGATTATGTAATTCTTGATGGTGGTATGGGTACTATGCTTCAGGCGGCAGGAATGAAGATGGGTGAAACACCAGAGATGCTTAATATTACAGAACCGGAACTTCTCATTTCCATACACGAGCAGTATCTAAAGGCAGGTGCAGACATAATATATGCCAATACATTTGGTGGCAACAGATATAAGCTTGAAGAATGTGGGCATTCAGTTGATGAACTTGTAACAGCGGGAATTAAAAATGCAAAGAAGGCGTGTGCCAATGTGAATCCACGAGCACTTGTAGCACTTGATGTAGGACCTATAGGACAGCTTCTAGAGCCAACAGGTACATTAAGCTTTGAGGAAGCTTATGAGATGTATGCTGAGATAGTCAAGGCTGGTGAAGCGGCAGGTGCAGATCTTGTTGTATTTGAGACAATGACAGATCTGTTAGATGTGAAAGCGGCAGTGCTTGCAGCAAAGGAGAATAGCCAGCTTCCAATAATGACGACTATGACATTTGAAGAAAATATGCGTACATTTACAGGATGTCAGATATCTTCATTTGCACTTACAATATCAGGACTTGGAGTTGATGCCTTAGGTGTCAACTGTTCACTTGGACCTAAGGAACTTGAGCCGGTTATTAAGGAACTTACAGGCTGGACTAATCTTCCGGTTATAGTAAAGCCTAATGCAGGACTTCCCGACCCTGTTACTAATGAATATAATGTGACAGCAGAGCAGTTTGCTGAATTTATGAAGGATTTAAGAAAGTATGGCATTAAAATATTCGGTGGTTGTTGTGGAACAACTCCTGAATTCATAAAGTGCTTATCAGATATGTTACATAAAGAAGGCAATTTAGCAAAAGAGCCAGTGAAAATGCCATCGGCTGTATGCTCAGCTACAAGCACAGTTATAGTTGACCAGCCAAGAGTTGTAGGAGAGAGAATTAACCCAACAGGTAAAAAGGTATTTAAGCAGGCACTCTTAGATAATGATATGGATTATATACTTGGACAGGCATTAGAACAGACTGGTGCGGGTGCTGATATTCTTGATGTCAATGTAGGACTTCCGGGAATTGATGAAAGACAGATGATGGTTGATACTGTGAAAGCACTTCAGTCGGTTGTGGATGTGCCTCTCCAGCTTGACTCAACTATACCTGAGGTTCTTGATGCTGCATTAAGAGTATATAATGGTAAGCCGATTGTCAATTCAGTTAATGGAGAAGAAGACTCTCTTAATAACATTCTGCCAATAGTTAAAAAATATGGTGCGGCAGTAATTGGCCTTGCTCTTGATAAAGATGGTATTCCTAAGAAAGCAGAAGACAGAGTTGCCATAGCAAGAAAGATTATGGACAGGGCAATAGCTATAGGAATTCCTAAAGAGGATATATATATAGACTGTCTTACACTTACAGCCTCAGCCGAACAGGAGGGGGTAATGGAAACGCTTAATGCACTTTATGAGGTTAAGCATACTCTTGGCTTAAGGACGGTGCTTGGTGTATCGAATATATCTTTCGGACTTCCTAACAGAGTGCTTGTCAATCACATTTTCTTAACAATGGCTATGCAGAATGGTCTTGATCTTGCGATTATTAACCCTAACATATATGAGATGATGGGTGCAGTAAGGGCATATAAGCTTCTTGCCAATATAGATAAGAATTCTGTTGATTATATTAAGGCTTATGCTTCAATGCCTGATGTAAGCAAGATTAATCCAATGAATACAGCGGCAAATGCAGTACAGGGTGGTCAGACAGCACAGGCAGGTGGAAGTGTTAATCTTAAGGATAAGAAGGGCAGTTATACCTGTGATGACTTATTCTATGCAGTAGAGAAAGGTCTAAAAAATGAAGGTGCAGCAATAACAGAAGAACTTCTTGCAGGTATGGATTCTATGGACATTGTTAATAATGCCTTGATTCCTGCACTTGATAAGATAGGTGAGGAGTTCGAGAAGGGAACATTATTCCTGCCACAGCTTATAATGGCGGCTGGCGTTGCACAGGGAGCGTTTGAGGTTATAAGAAAACATATGATTATGAGCAATAATGCACCTGTAAGCAAGGGAAAGATTGTTATTGCGACGGTTAAGGGAGATGTCCACGATATTGGAAAGAATATCGTAAAGGTACTTCTTGAGAATTATGGTTATGAGGTTATTGATCTTGGAAAGGATGTTGAATATCAGGTTGTTGTAGATGCGATTAAAGAAAATGGTGCGAAGCTTTGTGGTCTGTCAGCACTTATGACAACAACACTTGTTTCAATGAAAAAGACAATAGAACTTATACATAAGAACAATCTTGATTGTAAGGTTATGGTAGGAGGAGCAGTGCTTACTCCTGAATATGCTAAGGAAATACATGCGGATTTCTATTCAAAGGATGCAAAGGAGTCTGTGGATATTGCTAAGAGAGTGCTTGGATAGAGTACATTTCTTTACTTTTTAGCAAAATAGTTATATAATTAACATTAATTTTGAAGGCTGATGGGAAGCTGGTAATTACAGGTTTCCCATCTCCTTTTCGTAGCAGTATTGCACAGGAATGGAGAATGTTATGGAAGAGAAAAAGAAGATTTCATCGGCTGTTATAAGAAGATTGCCAAGATATTACAGATATCTGGGCGAACTTATAGAAAGTGGTGTTCAGAGGATTTCATCTAAAGATTTAAGTGTGAGAATGAAAGTTACAGCATCACAGATAAGACAGGACCTCAATAATTTCGGAGGTTTTGGACAGCAGGGATATGGATATAATGTGAAGTATCTTTATGATGAGATAGGCAAGATACTTGGAATAGACAGGAAGCATAATATGATAATAATAGGTGCTGGTAACCTTGGACGTGCTATTGTTAATTATACAGACTTTGAGAAGCGTGGTTTTGTTATATGCGGCGTATTTGATAACAATCCAGAGCTTAAAGGTGAAAGCATTCACGGAATAGATATAATGATGATGGATCAACTTGCCGATTTTATACATAAGAACGATATAGAGATAGTTGCACTGACAATACCAAAGCAGGCGGCTAAGGAAATCGGAAAGCAGGTTGCAGATGCAGGAATTAAGGCTATATGGAATTTCGCACATACAGATCTTAATCTGCCAGATGACGTAATAGTTGAGAATGTACATTTATCAGAAAGCCTTATGAGACTTTCTTACACAATTGCCAATAAGCACTCATAAAGATATTAAATCCAAAGGGGGAATTGATGGTGTCTAAGATAACTTATGAATTGTTAAAGAATAGTGATGTATTTAAGAATATTCCGATTCTTACGCTTGATGAGCGATGGTATCACCTTATTAACGAGAAGAATAAGACAGATGAGATTGCGTATTGGGAGAAACAGGTTAATGAACTGCTTAAGAAGCAGGGAAGAATTAATAATGACATTAAAGACATCAAGAAGCTTAAAAAGCAGCTTATCAATGATGTTGTTGAGAATATGGAAGATGATGATTCAAGCAGGCAGAAGCAGAAGCGTATGAGCCAGAACCAAAGACTTATACAGGAGTCTAATGACAAGATAGCTTCGCTTGAAGATGAACTCTTAGAAGTACCAAGAGAATTGGCAAGGGCTAACGAGAAGCTTCTTACAGAGACACTTAAAGCCTGCTATGACAGAATGAATGCCAATACAGAGGATATAGAGGTACTTGATAAGTGGATTAATGCTACAAGAGTCAAGCTTAAGAAGAATATTCTTATAAAACAGGATAAAGAAACTGTTAATAATAATATGTATTCTCTTATACACGATATTATCGGACCTGAGAATTGTAGTGCAGTTGACAGAATTAATGAAGGCAATGTAGGAGATAAGCAGGAATGAGATATGTATTAGATGCGGCTTCTATGAAGAATGTGGATTCTTATTCAATTAATACTCTTGGTATACCATCAGTTGTGCTTATGGAAAGAGCCGCACTCTCAGTGACAGAAGCTATTGAAAGCAAGGTTAAAGGAAATATACATACAGACATTATATGCGTATGTGGACGTGGCAATAATGGGGCAGATGGACTTGCGGTGGCAAGACAGCTTTATCTTAAGGGCTACAATGTGGATGTGTATATAATTAACTCACACGCTTCTACCAAAGAATTCGATATACAATTGAACATAATAAAGAATCTGGGCATAGAATGTATTAATAGCCCGGATTTTTCTAAATATGGGGTTATTGTAGATGCCTTATTTGGCAATGGCTTATCAAGAGAACTGGCAGGAGAGGCCAGAATAGTAGTAGATACAATTAATAAATGCAGTACATCAGTGCGTTCGCAGTATACACAGAATAGCGACAATAATGGAAACAGGCTTGTTGTGGCTGTTGACATACCATCAGGTATAAGTGCATCGACAGGTGTGGTTATGGGATCTGCGGTTAATGCTGATATAACAGTTACCTTCGGATTTGAAAAAATCGGACATATATTATATCCAGCAGCTTCATATTGTGGGAAGATTATAAGAAAAGATATAGGTTTTGCACAATATCCGGATATGACAAGGGATATTTTCACATATGATTATAGTGATATATCTGATATGCTTCCGCTAAGAAAGCCTGATGGCAATAAAGGAACATTTGGAAAGGCACTTGTAATAGCTGGTTCAAGGCTTTATGGAGGTGCAGCAGTATTAAGTTCAAGAGCGGCGGCACGTATAGGTGCAGGGCTTGTAAGAACCCTTACGCATATAAGCAACCGTACAGCAGTTATAACGGGCAATATGGAATGTATTGTTGATACATATGATACTGATGAGGAATGTGGCGATTTTGTTAAGAATACAGAGACATTAGTGGATAAATGTATCTGCTGGGCAGATGTTGTGTGTATAGGTCCGGGGCTGTCTATGGAAGAAAGTGCAGTAAAGCTTGTAAGAAGTGTGTCAGCAAAGAAGAATATTAAAAAGCTGTATGATGCAGATGCCCTTAATATAATCGCCCAATATAAAATTGAACTTGATGGCAGTAATGATGATGTAGACTATGAAGCTGGCGGCAATAGTGGTAATGCTTCATATAAAGATGATATGTCAGATAAGAATGTTGTCGTTACACCACACATAGGAGAAATGTCACGTCTTACAGGACTTGATATTGCGGTGATAAAGAATAATCCTATAGATACAGCAAGAACATATTCAAGAGAACATAATTGCGTATGTGTATTAAAAGATGCAAGAACTATTGTTTCTGATGGAGAAAGAGTGTATATTAATATGTCAGGCAATGATGGAATGGCAACAGGAGGTTCGGGAGATGTGCTTTCAGGCATAATAACAGGACTTATGGCACAGGGACTTACTACTTTTGAAGCTTCAGCACTTGGCGTATATATACACGGCTGTGCAGGAGATGAAGCTGCCTTAAGTAATGGTAAGTATTCTATGGTTGCGGGCGATATTATTGACAATATAAAAAATGTGCTTATAAAAGCAAGAGGTGAATAATGAGTAAGTATTACAGAGTATATGCAGATGTAGATCTGGATGCAATCAGGGCTAATTGTATTGAGCTTATGAGCAAGACAGAACCTTCAACAAAGGCACTTGCAGTTGTTAAAGCAGATGGCTATGGACACGGAGATGTGGCTGTATCCAAGGCAGTAAGAGATTTAGTATATGGATATGCAGTTGCTACGCTGGATGAAGCTGTTAATTTAAGAGAAAATGGAATTAATAAGCCAATACTTATATTAGGCTATGTTGAGCCTGAGGAATATGAGGCATTGGTTAAGAATGAAATAGATGCAACAGTATTTGACTATGAGACAGCCAAGGCACTTAATGATGTTGCCTTAAGGCTTGGAAAGGTAGCTTTCTGCCATATCAAGGTTGATACCGGAATGAGAAGAATAGGTCTTGAGCCAGATGAAAGTGGTGTTGAGATAGTTAAAAAGATAAAGAATTTAAAGGCACTCAATGCAAGAGGCCTGTTTACACATCTTGCAACTGCTGATGAGAAGGATAAGACCGCTGCATTAAGACAGATTGCAAAGTATGATGCTTTTGATGATGCGTTGAAGAAAGAAGGTATATCATTTGAGATAAAGCATGTATCCAACAGTGCAGCTATTATAGATATGCCACAGGCTAATCATGGAATGGTGCGACTTGGAATTGCTTTATATGGTATGTATCCATCAGATGAAGTGGATAAGTCAGCAGTAGCACTGAAACCAGCACTACAGCTCAAAAGCCATGTAGCTATGGTAAAGACAGTTCCAGCAGGAGAAAAGATAGGTTACGGCGGAACATTTGAAACTAAGAGAGAAACAGTGCTTGCAACTGTAACAGTGGGATATGGCGATGGATATCCAAGGTCATTATCATCAAAGGGATATGTGCTTATTAATGGTAAGAAAGCTCCTATAACAGGAAGGGTATGTATGGACCAGATGATGGTAGATGTTACAGATATAGGTCCTGTAAATCGTGGTGATGTTGTAACATTAGTAGGAAAAGACAAGGATGCAGAGATTACAGTTGAAGAGATTGCTGCTTTAGCAGGAACATTTAATTATGAATTTGTGTGTGACCTTGGCAAGAGAATTCCAAGAAATTATTATCTTAATGGACAATATATTGGGAGTCATGATTATTTTCATGAGAACTGGAAGTTAATAACAGATTAAGAAGTAGTGTAATATACAGCATTTTCATAAAATTATTAAATAACAAACCTGCAAAATAATTGAATACACGTCAGAAACCTTGGCAATACTTTGAGTATAAACAATTAAGTAAATGCTTTGGGAGTGTGATATAAGTGGTAATTAAACGTGGGGATATATTTTATGCAGATTTAAGACCTGTGGTAGGTTCTGAACAGGGAGGTATAAGACCTGTTCTTATAATTCAGAATGATACAGGCAACAGGCATAGTCCGACAGTTATATGTGCAGCTATAACATCCAAGATGAATAAAGCTAAGCTGCCAACGCACGTTGAGATTGATGCGTGTCATTACGATATCGTAAAAGATTCAGTTATATTGCTGGAACAGTTAAGAACAATAGACAAGAAAAGACTCAAAGATAAAGTATGTCATCTTGATAATGAAATAATTAATCAGGTTGACAAGGCATTGAGGGTTAGTCTTGAGATGAACCTGAAACAAGATTGACGATATAATAGAATATATGGTATTCTATAGGGAATAATTATATAATAATATAATTATCTAAATAACGAAAGGAAATGGATATAACTATGAATGATGGTCATCCCGCGGATGGGAACCAAGGATTGTTTTCTGGCTTATTTAAGAAGCTTACTAAAGGAAAACGCGACGAAGATGTAACAGAAGAGATTATGGATATGGTTAATGAAAGCCATGAACAGGGAGTTATAGCTGAGAATGAAGCTGAGATGATTGGCAATATATTTGAATTCGCCGAGAAGCAGGCATCAGATGTTATGACCCACAGGAAGAACATAGTAGCACTTGATGCCTCACTTACAGTTAAAGAGGCATTTGATATAGTGATGGAAGAAAGCTACTCAAGATATCCTGTATATGATGATGATATTGATAACATAATTGGCATATTACATATCAGAGATCTTCTGAAGGTATACGTTAAAGGCAGTGATAAGGATAAGAAGCTTTATCAGGTTAAAAATCAGGTTATGTTTGACCCATTCTGTATTCCAGAGACAAGAAGCATAAGTGTATTGTTTAAGGAAATGCAGTCAAAGAAGAATCATTTTGCTGTTGTTGTTGATGAGTATGGACAGACAACAGGAATTATTACAATGGAAGATATACTTGAAGAGATAGTAGGTAATATTTTTGATGAATATGACGAGGAAGAGGAGCAGATAAGACAGCTTTCTGATGGAAGTTACGAGATGGACGGCCAGACACCTCTTGAAGATATTGAAGAGAAGCTTGATATTAAGTTTGACTGTGAAGATATTGATACTATCAATGGATATCTTATATATAAGCTTGGTAAGATTCCTGATGAGAATGAAGAGTTTGAAACAGAGTGTGGGGGATATATATTCCGCATATTATCTGTTGGCAATAAGATGATTCAGAAGGTGCTTGTGAGTAAAGCTGATAAGAAGGATAAGGGTAATGAAGCCGGATAAGATTAATAAGCTTATAAAAAGGCTGGCGGCAGTATCTTTGTGGCTGATAATATGGCAGATTGCCAGTGTGATGACAGGACTTGAGCTTTTGCTTGCAAGTCCTGTTACTGTATTAAGGACACTGGCGGGTATGCTTGTTACAAGGCAGTTCTATGGGATACTGTATTTAAGTGTTATGCATATTATGTCGGGTATGCTTGCTGGCTGTCTGATTGGAATATGTGCAGGAATATTGTCTGCACGGTTTGATTTTTTAAAGGAGTGGCTCGGCATTGCCGTACAGTTAATGAAATCACTTCCGGTTGCGGCATTTATAATACTTGTGCTTATGTGGTGGGGTTCTAAAAATGTTACATTTATTATCAGTGCAATGGTTGTAATACCAATGATTACGACAGGTGTAAAAGAAGGCATTGATAATACAGATAACAAGCAGATAGAACTTGCCAGAGTATATGATATGACTGCATTTAACACATTCAGATATGTATATCTTACAGGTGTATATCCGTATATTACAGCACAGTTAAAGGTGGCAGCCGGAATGTGCTTTAAAGCTGGAATATCGGCAGAGATAATAGGGCTTGTGACAGGGACAATCGGTACGCAGATGTACTATGCCAAAATGTATCTGTTATCTGCTGAGTTATTCTCGTGGAGCATAGTTGTAATTGTGGTGAGCCTTGTTATAGAAAAATGTATAATATGGCTTGCGAAGATGCTATATAAGTGCATACAGCATATATAAAATTATTAAATTGGTAAAAATATGAAAACATTAAAATTATCAGATATATCAAAGAAGTACAATGACATCACAGTCCTTGCTAATGCTAATGCAGAATTTACTTCATCTAAGATAACCTGTATCAGGGGACAATCAGGAGCTGGAAAGACGACACTGCTTAATATTATAATGGGAGTTGAAAAGACGGATAAAGGCATAGTGGAATTCGTTAATGATAATGGACAAAGCGTTAAGCCAGTGCTTTCAGCAGTATTTCAGGATTGCAGGCTTATAGAACACCTGTCACCAGTGATTAATGTAAAAATGGTGCTAAAGAAGAATAAGAAGAATTCTGCCAAAGACGTGGCTTTTGCTGTAAAGAGTGAGCTTTTAAAGCTTCTTGACAAAGAGGCACTAGATAAGCCTTGTAGTGAATTAAGCGGTGGCATGAAGAGGCGTGTTGAGATTGTAAGGGCAGTGATGGCTGAATCGGATATAGTTATTATGGACGAGCCATTTGCAGGTCTTGATGAAGTTACCAAAGATAATGTTATTAATTATATAATTAATAATATCAATAATCGTATTGTGATAATATCCACACACGATGAGGAAGATGTAAAAAAATTAAGAGCTAATGTGCTTTTTGTTGACAATAAAGCTGGCAGTTGCTACAATAATGTGTGATTTTAGATGACTGTCATATATTGGCAGTATGGAGGAAAGAGATATGAGAAGAGCAGTATTTTCAATTCTAGTAGACAATTCATCAGGTGTTCTTAGCCGTGTAGCAGGCTTATTCAGCCGAAGAGGCTATAATATTGACAGTCTTACAGTTGGTGAGACACTTGACCCTAAGCTTTCAAGAATGACAATAACAGTAACAGGTGATGATGATATTCTTGAGCAGATTGAAAAGCAGCTTGCTAAGCTTATTGATGTAAAGGAAATCGTAGAACTTCCTCATGATGAATCTGTATGCAGGGAACTTGTTCTTATCAAGGTATTATGTACAAGAGAGGAAAGACAGCAGATAACAACTATGGCAGATATATACAGGGCTAATATAGTAGATGTTGCTAAGAATTCTCTTATTATTTCGCTTACAGGAAGCCAGAGCAAGATAGATTCATTTATCGCATTACTTGATGGTTTTAAAATTACAGAACTCGCAAGAACTGGAATAACTGGACTTGCTCGTGGTGCTGCAAATTTAAAATAAATTATTTATTACATTCGGAGGTATTTGTAAGATGGCAGAGGCTAAGATTTATTATCAGTCAGATTGTAATTTATCATTACTTGATGGAAAGACAATCGCAATCATCGGTTACGGCAGCCAGGGACATGCACATGCATTAAACTTAAAGGATTCAGGATGCCACGTAATTATCGGTCTTTATGAAGGATCAAAGTCATGGAAGAGAGCTGAAGAGCAGGGCTTTGAAGTATTCACAGCAGCAGAGGCAGCTAAGAAAGCTGATATTATTATGATTCTTATCAACGATGAGAAGCAGGCTAAATTATATAAGGAAGATATTGAACCAAACCTTGAACCAGGCAATATGCTTATGTTTGCTCACGGTTTCAATATTCACTTCGGTTTAATTAAGGCTCCTAAGGGCGTTGATGTTACTATGATCGCTCCTAAGGCACCTGGACATACAGTACGTTCTGAATATCAGGCTGGTAAGGGAACTCCTTGTCTTGTAGCTGTAGAACAGGATGAGACAGGTAAGGCTCTTGATATGGCACTTGCTTATGGTCTTGGTATTGGTGGAGCAAGAGCAGGTCTTCTTGAGACAACATTCAGAACAGAGACAGAAACAGACCTCTTTGGTGAGCAGGCAGTTCTTTGTGGTGGTGTATGTGCACTTATGCAGGCTGGTTTTGAAACACTTTGCGAAGCTGGTTATGATCCACGTAACGCTTACTTCGAGTGTATCCATGAGATGAAGCTTATCGTAGATCTTATCTACCAGTCAGGCTTTGCAGGTATGAGATATTCTATCTCTAACACAGCTGAATATGGTGATTACATAACAGGTCCTAAGATCATCACAGAGGATACAAAGAAGGCTATGAAGAAGATTCTTTCAGATATCCAGGATGGTACATTTGCTAAGGAATTCTTACTTGATATGAGTGAAGCTGGCGGACAGGTTCACTTCAAGGCTATGAGAAAGCTTGCATCAGAGCATCCATCAGAGCAGGTTGGTGCAGAGATAAGAAAGCTTTATAGCTGGAACAACGAATCAGACAAGCTTATCAACAACTAATAATTATAAGCAGAATATAACCCCTCCTTACTGTATTGGTAAGGAGGGGTATTTTTATGTAATAGGGAATTCTGATGGCTTACTGCTTATTCTCGAATTCGTCCTTGTTCGCATCATATTTTTTCTTATATAAATTCCTGGTTCTATATGCCTGGGCTATAATAACAACTCCGATTATAATAATAGCAATTATTGTAATTGCTGATTGTTTGATATCAGGCTTGGTGTTTGCGGCATTATCGGCAGTATCTTCTTGGTCAATGCCGAATTCAACATCTATAGGTTCGTCCGTCTTGGTAGCAGCCTGTTCTTTGTAAGGTGTAACATTTTCCATCATATTATTAGTTGTATCCAAGCCGACAAGAGTTCTGTAAAGTCCGAATGAACGTGTATCGAATTGTCCATTAAAGGTTATTGCATAACCGCTGTCAAGCATATTAAATGAATAAGATATCTGTGATACATGTTTTTTGAAAGCGTCCTGTAATACCTGTACAGAAGTGCGGCTGCCAAGCTTATCAAGCGGTGTATCTACATCAAGAGTTATTGTATTATCACCATAAAGATGATAATAGGCCTTTGGAACGTCCCATAAGCCATACTTGGAAGCAGAATCAGGATACATATCAGCGTTATTGGAAGCTTCTAATGCTTCCTGTATTGCGGCGGCATATATACGGTGTCCGCCGTGTCCATATTCACCATTGAAATCCTGTGATACACATACTAAAGGCTTGAACTTTCTTATACATTCTGTTGAATATGAGATAATATCATCATATACATACTGTGATTTGGCTTTTTCAAGGCTTAAGGAGTATAAGTCCTCAAATGTTCCTTTAACAGGATAATTCTTAATTCCACATTCCCACAGACCATCAAGTTCCTCGTGCTGTCTTACAGGTTCAGTGAGAAAGAAATCGCACATATAGGCAATCTGTACATTAAGATTTTGCTCACCGCCATAGTTAGTAAGAACTCCACCTAAGAATAATATCTCATCATCAGCGTGTGTTGAGAATACAAGAATATCTGTCATTCCATACAGAGGTGCTTCCCATCTTTGCACATTGTCAGGAAGATTTCCCCTGGAATATGCGTATATGTCTGATATCTGCATACCCTCTGGTACATTTATTGTAATATCACGGCTTCCGTCTTTGATATCCATATAATCGTGAAGAAATCCATTTTCTCCACACTTAACAGTCTGGCTGTTATAAGTAATCGTATAATTAGTGACTTCACTGCTCCATATGATGTAAAGCCCATAAATGTTCTCATCTGCTTTGACATTTACTGTGGCATTAGGGACGAGATTAATAGTTGTGTCATATGAGCCGTCTGTTAAATTCTTAGTGTAATCAGATACACTGCCATTATTATTAACGGATACGGTTATGCCTATATTATGTGCTGTATCATTGTCAGTTGTGGCAGAATTTCCAGATGTGATGTCCGGTGCATTTGCAATATTAGCAGTACTGCTGTCTGCCGCATAGGAAATGGTGTGTGAAGACAACACTATTCCGATGGCGGAAAATGCAATGACAGCAGATTTAAGTAGCAGTTTCATTATTAATCTCCAATCTGTATATATTTAATGTTTATATTGTTTTTACCATATGGTAAAATAACATATTATGCACATACTTTCAAGAAAAGATGCAAAATGGCACGTTTAAATAGATACATTTAATTAGAATAGATATTTTTAATAGATAAATGGATATAAGGAAAGAAGATATTAGTAAAATGAGGCTGAGAGTTGGAATATGTAATAACGAAATAATAAATGCCCAGACAGAGCTTGTCATAAGCCATATTAAAAAGGTACACAAGGATGTGAGCTTTACTAAGTTTGATATAGGCGGTGGCAGGCATTTTAATACATCAGGAATAGCAGGGGTGCCTGAAAATGTATTATGTAATATGAATGATGTTGTGCCGTGGTCAGTAGCTGTATCTGATGCAATATCAGCAGGTTATATAGATGTGGGAGTTACAGGTCTTAATGAACTTTTTGCTAATGATATGTCTGAAATATTAAAACAAGGTGTCACACTTAGTGCAATAACAAAAAGGCGGGACACAAGGGCTGTGCTTATAACTAAGAAGAAACGAAGAAGTGCTGATACAGATAATAAAGTAAAGCTTTATACGGACAATTACGATAAGCTTAAAAGGTGCAGATACATTTATGATAATACCGGGTGCCAGCTTTTAGATACAATAGAGGACTGCATTGATATGCTTATGGAAAATGAGTGTGATGGGGTATTTGCAGGAAGCGATAATATAAGAATGTTAAGGCTCAACCACATAAGAGGCTGTGATTATAATTATGTGGAGAATAATATATATATACCGGATACAGGGGAGGCAGTGTCTGCAATACTTACTGCTGATGATGAGGAAATATGCAGTATTATAGGGAAGGCAAGCGATGAGCAGACTATAAAGATAATAGATATTGAAAGTGCATTAATAGGGCGGATTAAGTCTTACGGAATGGTAGATGATGCAAAGGTGATTGTATCATTTAATGGTAAAAATGCTGTTATTGCAGCCAATATATACAGGGGTGATAAGAGCTTCCGATGTGAGGTGAAAGGCGAAGATGTATATATTGAGAGAATGATGGATAAACTTGTAAGACAGATTTTGCATAAATTAGCGTGATTAATATTGACAGATATGTTATTATTAAAATGTTGAATTATATATAGACTAGATGGGAATGGTAATTTATGGAATTTAAGAAGATAAATGAAGACAAGTTTCAATGCCTGTTATACGAAGAGGATCTTGAATATAATAATATAACACTTGATGATTTCTTTAGAAATGACACAGAAAAGATACATAATCTGTTGGAAGTTATTATGGACGAAGCACATAAGAATATAGGAGTTGAACTTGGTGGCGGCGTTATGTCATTACAGCTTGCACCACAGCCAGACCATTCAATCCTTCTTACTGTATCATCAGGAAAGGAAGATTTTGGTAATATGTTAAAGCAGGCAGGCGAGAGAGCTGCAAAAGCTTTAGGTGACAGGTCAAAGAGTGAGAGTAATGTTATAAAGAATGGCGGTGAGGATCTTAAAGCTCCGGAGTTTGCGGCATTTGATAAGTTGAAGGATATATTTGACCAGATGAAAGACATACCTGAGGCAGAGAAATTTATAAAAGAAGCTAAGAAAGCGAAAGATAATAAGCCAAAGGTCAGTGATGTTGTGACTGTAGGCTATGGCGTATATATTCTTGACAGCTTTGAGGACTTTGAAGATATGTGTATGGTATGCCCTAAGGTATGGGGAGTTGCCAATGGAATATATAAGAAGGACAACCGGTATTATCTTGTGCTTGAGAAGGGAAGATGTGCCAGGGAACGCTATAACTCAATATGTAATGTTATAAGCGAGTATGCACGCCTTGACTCAGAGAAAGAGCAGAGAGTTATATGGGTTAAGGAGAATTGTGAGGCGGTTATAAAAGCCAACGCGATTAGTAAAGTTAAGAAGTATTTATAATTAAGGGAGAAGAATATGAGGTATCCGCATTTTCTTGCCTGTAATGGAAATATAGGCTTCGTTGCACCATCATTTGGCTGTGCAACGGAGCCTTATATTACAGGTTTTAAAAAGGCACAGGAGAGATTTAAAAATCTAGGTTATGGAATAGTTAATGGTCCTAATGTATATGAGGCAAATGGAATAGGAATAAGCAATACGCCAGAGCTTTGTGGACAGGAGCTTACTGATATGTATACATCTGACAAGTCTGATGCATTAATATCATGCGGCGGAGGTGAGCTTATGTGTGAAATTCTTGGTTATGTTGACTGGGATAAGATTGTTAAAGCAGAACCTAAGTGGTTTATGGGATATTCAGACAATACGAATTTTACATTTCTGCTTAATACAATAGCTGATACTGCAAGCGTATATGGACCTTGTGCGGCGGCATTTGGTGTAGACAAGCTTCATAATTCCCAGCTTGATGCAATCGGCGTGCTGACGGGAGAAAAGCTTAATATAAGTGGTTATGATATGTGGGAAAAGGAGTCTTTAAAGACAGAGGACAATCCCACGCCAGCGTATAACCTTACTGAGAAAAAGGTGCTTACAGCTTATATAGGAGATAAGAAGTTTGATAATAGTTCAGAAAGCTTTAATAATATAAAGGCATCAGGCAGGCTTATAGGCGGATGTATGGACTGCCTTGTCAACCTTTTAGGAACTAAATACGACAAAGTTAAGGAATTTAATAGTAAATACAGCGATGATGGCATTATATGGTTTCTTGAAAGCTGCGACCTTAATGTATTTTCAATAAGAAGGGCTATGTGGCAGATGGACAATGCTGGCTGGTTTGAGAATGTTAAGGCATTTGTAATTGGAAGGCCACTTGTATATGGACAGGAAATGATGGGACTTGACCAGTACAGTGCTATTATTAAAACAGCAGGAAGATACAATGTTCCGGTAATTATGGATGCAGATCTGGGGCATCTTCCACCAGCAATGCCTGTAATAAGCGGTGCATATGCAGAAGTTTCTGTTAAAGATGATAATATACATTTTTCATATGAGTTAAAGTAATATATAAAATGTATATATTATGATGAAAAGTGTAAAATGTACCAGATATGATGAAATATGTAAAAATTTTATGCTTATAAAACATAAAAACGTATAGAATTCAGATATCTTGCAAATGTATGGAATATACTGTAAAATAAATAAGATTAAGCGTTAAATATATAAGTATATACTTCGCGGATAAAGGAGGATTTATAATGGGAATGACAATGACACAGAAGATTCTTGCGGCTCACGCAGGTCTTTCTGAAGTTAAAGCAGGACAATTAATTGAGGCGGACTTAGACCTCGTACTTGGTAATGATATTACATCTCCAGTTGCCATTCATGAAATGGATAAGATGACTGTTAAGACAGTATTTGATAAGGATAAGATTGCACTTGTTCCAGATCATTTTGTGCCTAATAAGGATATTAAGTCAGCAGAGCACTGCAAATGTGTAAGAGAATTCGCAGCAAAGCATGATATTACTAACTACTTTGAAGTAGGACAGATGGGTATTGAGCACGCTCTTTTACCAGAGCAGGGACTTACAGTAGCTGGCGATGTTATTATCGGTGCTGATTCACATACATGTACATATGGTGCACTTGGTGCATTCTCAACTGGTGTAGGTTCAACAGATATGGCAGCAGGTATGGCAACAGGTAAGGCCTGGTTTAAAGTACCATCAGCTATTAAGTTCAATCTTACAGGAAAGCTTAACCCTTGGGTAAGCGGTAAAGATGTGATTCTTCATATTATCGGAATGATAGGTGTTGACGGAGCTCTTTATAAGTCTATGGAATTTGCTGGTCCGGGAGTATCTACACTTACTATGGATGATAGATTTACTATTGCCAATATGGCTATAGAGGCAGGTGGAAAGAACGGAATATTCCCTGTTGATGATCTTGCAAGAGAGTATATGAAGGAACATTCTAAGAGACCATTTGTTGAATATACAGCAGATGACGATGCAGAATACGATCAGGTGATTGATATTGACCTTAGCACAATTAAGTCAACAGTAGCATTCCCACATCTTCCAGAGAATACACACACAGTTGATTCTATAGATGATATCAAGATTGATCAGGTAGTTATCGGTTCATGTACTAATGGACGTATTGATGATTTAAGATGTGCCGCTAAGATATTAGAAGGCAGAAAGGTAGCAAAGGGCTTAAGAGTAATCGTTATCCCAGCTACACAGAAAATATATATGCAGGCTATAGAAGAAGGTCTTGTACAGACATTTATTAAAGCAGGAGCAGTTGTCAGCACACCAACCTGCGGACCATGTCTTGGTGGATATATGGGTATCCTTGCAGAAGGCGAGAGATGTGTATCAACAACTAACAGAAACTTCGTTGGACGTATGGGACACGTTGATTCAGAAATATATCTTGCAAGCCCTGCTGTTGCAGCAGCAAGTGCAGTTACAGGCAAGATAAGCCAGCCATCTGACCTTGGTTTATAATATATTGTAATCAGCACACTGAATATATTTAGAAGATACATAATTATTATGAATTATAAATGTGTACGAATACACAGGAAATGAGGAGTATATGAAAGCAGAAGGAAGAGTTTTTAAATTCGGCGATAATGTAGATACAGACGTTATTATTCCTGCAAGATATCTTAATTCTTCAGACCCAGCAGAGCTTGCTACTCACTGTATGGAAGATATCGATAAGGATTTTGTGAAAAATGTTAATAAAGGCGACATAATTGTTGCTAATAAGAACTTTGGATGTGGTTCATCAAGAGAGCACGCACCTATAGCTATTAAGGCAGCAGGTGTAAGCTGTGTTATTGCAGAGACATTTGCGAGAATATTCTACAGAAATTCAATTAACATCGGACTTCCTATTATAGAGTGTCCAGAAGCAGCTAAGGCTATCAATGCAGGCGATGATGTAGCTATCGACTTTGACAGCGGCGTTATCACAGACAAGACAACAGGACAGACATTCCAGGGACAGGCATTCCCAGAATTTATGCAGAAAATCATAAAGGCTGAGGGACTTGTGAATTATATCAATAATAAATAAAAAATGCATTACACACCGGTGCTGCTTAACTACTAAATATGTTCTGGTTCTATTAAGTTTTGTGGCAGACGGACGAAATACAACGAAATAGCGGCTATATATCAACATCAGGCACGCTCTCGCTACTCTCAAACGCAGCGGATACTAAGGTGCTAAAGGACAGCACCTAAGTACCGGCGTTTTCAAAGTACCTGATTAACGATATATAGCCGCTATTTCGTTGTATTTCTGTGTGCTGGCAGAAGATAGATGTAGATTGTTTAGTGGTAAGAGCAATCTGTATGTCCTATGATATGTATTTGCCCATAAGATAGATGCATATAGTTTAGTGACAAGAGCCCGTTGCACATTGTATGTTGGGCGGGTATAGGTGTAGTCGTGGGAATATAGATTATAGAATATATTCTGTATGGATTGAGTTCTGACATTCTAGGCTGAAGGGGATAGTTAATTGCTGGCAATAATAGTTTACAGTATATAGATTGTGTAGATTAGGTGGTCATAAAATGAAATTATAATACAGAAAATATAGAAATAAAGATAACAGATATAATACAATTACAGCGGTTGAAATAATTGCAATGTTAATTTCAGGTATGAGGGTTATTACTTGTGAGGCTAAGTAAATTAAAAAAATAAACGCATACCTAAATGAGTAGACACCCAGCGGGCGGAATAGCCAATATATCAAAAGTCAGGTACTTTGAAAACGCCGGTACTTAGGCGGTGTCCTTTACCGCCTTAGTATCCGCTGCGTTTGAGAGTAGCGGGAGCGTGCCTGACGTTGATATATTGGCTATTCCGCCCGTGTCCGTTGTCAACTAAAAGCTATCCGTTGTCAATTATGAACTAATCTTCCGTATATTTTATGTCCAATCCTAGCAATTCACTTTCTCCGCCAGCCTCTTAACATACTCAATCACTCTCTTAGAAATCTTCACACTATTATAAGCAGCCGCATAAGTAATGTGCGATATATCCTCAATATAATTCCTTGTATAATTTACCGGAAATACAGGCTCTAACATATCAGCTACCTTATTATAAGCAATAGCTGCCTCATATTCCGCCCCATAAGTCCCTATTATAAAATCACCATTAATGTGAATTCTGCTCTGGAACATTATACGTCCGTTTTTTACAATCTGGCTCACGCCATTATATTTATTGACTACACACACATTTTCATATCTGAAATCGTGTTCGTCATTATTCCTGAAAATGTAATCTTTTCCTTTAACGGAATGACTGCGTATTCCAAATCTGGATAAAATGCTTGTTTGCATACCATAATCATTTACGAAATAATAACCGCCGCGGCACATAATTGTGTGGTGCGAATAATAGAAAAGGTCATCAATGGAAAATATAAGAGTATTCCCGGGTTCAAGAAAATACAAAAATGCCTTGTTGCACAGGTATATGGGTGTCTTAATATATATGCCATTGTCGCGGAAATTAATAAGACTTATGAACTTAGAATAAGGAAAATCAATATGACATTCGGCGTATGATGAAGTATGAAGGTCAATATTAACATAATATATATCAGGCTTAAAAAGTATATCGCAAGCAGTACAGTAAACCTGTGAGGCTGTATTTTCATCATCATAACTTCCGATACTTATATGTTTATTCTTATATGTTATTGAAACCCTGTAATATACAGAGCCGTCTTTTTTATTGGTCTTGTAAACACCTTTAGCCAAGTTGTGGTTCTCCTTTAACGTATCTTGATTATTATGCTATCATATATTAGTGATATGTTAATTTGATTTTATAATAAATACATTGCTATCTTAATAATATTGTATATATTACTGTCAGCCGGAAATTGTCTAATATTTATCAATCCTATAAATTATATGATAAAATTAGTAATAATTCAATATACCTATTGTTTTTCGTATCATTCCTGTTGTATAATGGTTTCTGTTTAAAGCATTTTTAATAAGAATCCGGTTAGTGATGATAAAGCTGTTTCATTTACCAGATGTTGTTCTGGCAGGTACATATGTATGTGGGAGACGGTTATGCATCAGATTGACTGTGATTCACCCCAATAAAATAAGAAGGTGGAATAAGAGATGAGTTTATTTTACAGAAGTACAAGGGATGATAGTGTAAGAGTAACAGCCTCACAGGCTATATTAAAGGGACTTGCTCCAGATGGTGGATTATTCGTACCAGAATCTATTCCTTCATTAGATAAGAGCTTAGAAGAACTTTCAAAGATGTCTTATAAGGAAGTTGCTTATGAAGTTATGAAGCTTATGCTTGATGACTTTACAGAAGAAGAGTTAAAGAACTGTATTGACAAAGCTTATGATTCTAAGTTTGATACTGAAGAAATTGCACCATTAGTTAAGGCAGAGGGTGCATATTTCTTAGAGTTATTCCATGGTGCAACTATTGCATTTAAGGATATGGCTTTATCTATATTACCACACTTACTTACAACATCAGCTAAGAAGAATGATGTTAAAAATGAAATAGTAATACTTACAGCAACATCAGGAGATACAGGTAAAGCAGCTCTTGCAGGTTTTGCAGATGTTCCAGGAACAAGAATTGTTGTATTCTATCCTAAGAACGGTGTAAGCCCTATTCAGGAAAAGCAGATGGTTACACAGAAGGGTGCTAATACTCACGTAATTGGAATTAAGGGTAACTTTGATGATGCACAGACAGGTGTTAAGAATATATTTGGTGATAAGGAACTTGAAAAGGTTATGAACAATGCCGGCTTCCAGTTCTCATCAGCTAACTCAATCAATATAGGACGTCTTGTTCCACAGATTGTATACTATGTATATGCATATGCAAGACTTCTTGCTAACGGAGAAATCAAGGCAGGTGAAAAGATTAATGCAGTAGTTCCTACAGGTAACTTTGGTAATATCCTTGCTGCATTTTATGCTAAGAATATGGGACTTCCTATTAATAAGCTTATATGTGCTTCTAATGAGAATAAGGTGTTATACGATTTCTTTACAACGGGTGAGTATGACAGAAACAGAGATTTCGTTCTTACAACATCACCATCTATGGATATTCTTATCTCAAGCAACCTTGAAAGACTTATCTATAGAATAGCAGGCAACAGTGCTGAGAAGAACAGCGAGCTTATGGCTTCACTTAAAGAAACAGGTAAGTATGAGATTACTGCTGATATGAAAGCACAGCTTTCAGATTTCTATGGCAACTATGCTACAGAGGCGGAAGATGCTGCTACTATAAAGGATTTATATGAAACTTGTGGATATGTTATAGATACACATACAGCAGTAGCTGCTACAGTTTATAACAAGTACAAGGCAGACACTAAGGACGAAACTAAGACAGTTATAGCTTCAACAGCAAGCCCATACAAGTTTACAAGAAGCGTAATGGAAGCAATCGACCCTAAGTATGCTTCAATGGGTGACTTTGAACTTGTAGATAAGTTAAGCGAACTTGCTAAAGTAAAAGTTCCTAACGCTATCGAAGAAATCAGAACAGCTCCAGTCCTCCACAACACAGTATGTGAAGTAAGCGAGATGGCAAATGAAGTAAAGAAATTCTTAGGAATATAATCTAATCCTAAGTAATTTCTATTAAGAATAATTTTAACCTCAATAAAACTGCTGTGTAAATCAGGCAAAGCCCTAGATTTACACAGCAGTTTTTTATGTAATAGGAAATTCTGATAGAATTATAGCACACGGATGTGCGATGGAGCGAATACGCAACAGGACGTTGCGTCTGAGCGTTTGCGTCCATCATAACCACAACAAAAGGAAAGTCTTAGAAATATCCAATCAGCTTTCTAGTGCCCGAAGCCCCACCCCCTTCTCCAAACACTTAATAAAGTTTATAATTTATTTATACAAAAAATTAAATTAATTGTTGACATCACCCTTGCAAAGTGATACCTTAATTATGTTGATATTAGCACTCCTAATTATTGAGTGCTAACAACAAAGAAAAGGAGGTATGTCATGGGGCTTGATGAACAGCTTGATGAGCGTAAAGTAAAGATACTTAAAGCAATCATTAAGAACTACTTAGAAACAGGCGAGCCAGTTGGTTCAAGAACGATATCTAAGTTCACAGACATGAAGCTTAGTTCCGCGACAATAAGGAATGAGATGGCAGACCTGGAAGAGCTTGGGTATATAGTTCAGCCACATACATCAGCAGGAAGAATTCCTACAGATAAAGGCTACAGATTATATGTAGACGATATGATGTCTGAGAAAGAACAGAACATAACCAACAGAGAGAACGAGGTTGCTGTTAAAGAACAGGAATTAAGTTCAATGAAGGATATGTTAGGTGAGAAGGTTGAAAAGGTAGAAGAGCTTCTTCAGAATGTTGCCAAGGTTCTTGCCAAAGATACTAATTATGCAACTATGGTAACGACACCTAAGGTAACAGGCAATAAGCTTAAGTTCGTTCAGTTATCACAGCTTGAAGCCAATAAGATATTAGCCGTAATAGTTATGGAAGGCAATCTTATAAGGAATAAGGTGATAACAGTAAGCGAGGATTTGTCACAGGAGAATTTGTTAAAGCTTAACATTCTTATTAATACAACACTTACAGGGCTTACTCTTGAACAGATGAATTTGAGCATTGTTTCAAAGATGGAAAATCAGGCAGGAGAACATATTAATCTTGTCAAAGAAGTTCTTGATGCGATTGTTGATACAATAAGCAGCGCAGATGATTTAAAGATATATACAAGCGGTGCAACCAACATATTCAAGTATCCAGAACTTAGTGATTCAACCAAAGCCAGTGAGCTTATATATGCCTTGGAGGAAAAGCAGAGCCTGTCAGATCTTGTTGTTGATGATGACAATAGTGTTGATGAACAGGATAGTAGTTCCAACAATGGTATTCAGGTATATATAGGAAATGAAACACCGATTGAATCTATGAAAGACTGTAGCGTTGTAACAGCAACATATGAATTACAGGATGGAATGAAGGGTACAATTGGTATTATTGGTCCAAAGCGTATGGATTATGAAAAGGTTGTGGAAACCTTGAAGAATATGAGGACGCAGTTGGATGATGTATTCAAGAAATCATAGAAAGGTGAGGAGATAAGGTGTCTAAGAAAGATAATAACATTAATAATGTTGATGAAGCAGATGTTAATATTAATGATACAGATGTTACATCAGATACAGATAAAGACGCTGATACTGTAGAAGCTCAGGGCTCGTCTGACGCAGATGTGAAGGCAGAGAAATCTGACAACGCAAGTGATGCGCAAGGAGCGGAGGAAACAGTTGATATAAATAATAAAAAGGACCAGAAGGACGCTGTGATTGAGGATTTACAAGATCGTTTGAAGCGTCAGATGGCTGAGTTTGACAACTACAGAAAGCGTACTGACAAAGAAAAGTCAGCAATGTTCGAGATGGGAGCTTCGGATGTAGTAAAGAAACTTCTTCCGATAGTAGATAATTTTGAACGCGGCTTTAAGTCAGTGACAGAGGAAGAGTTACAAACACCATTTGCCAAAGGTATGGATATGGTTTACAAGCAGACAATTAAGATGCTTGAAGACTTACAGGTTAAGCCAATCGAGGCAGTTGGTTCAGAGTTTAATCCTGAATTTCATAATGCAGTTATGCACGTGGAAGATGACTCTCAGGGCGAGAATATTATCGTTGAAGAGTTCGAGAAGGGTTACACATATAGAGATGTGGTTATCCGCCACAGTATGGTAAAGGTTGCTAACTAATACATCAGAATATTTAGTTGATGTATAATGGTATGAGCTTTTACCAGAAGTAAAGTATGTGGGTAGTTGTGATATAGAAAGAATTCGTTTACAGGCTTAGGGCTTATCAGAACAATACACACACTTGTAACAAATAGAATTGATATTATTAAACAGTATGTCTATATAAGACATAGAAAGGAAGATAATTATGAGCAAGATTATTGGTATAGATTTAGGTACAACTAATTCATGCGTAGCTGTTATGGAAGGTGGTAAGCCAGTTGTTATTACTAACACAGAAGGTATCAGAACTACTCCATCAATAGTTGCATTTACAAAGAACGGAGAAAGATTAGTAGGTGATCCTGCTAAGCGTCAGGCAGTTACTAATGCTGATAAGACAATTTCTTCAATCAAGAGACATATGGGTACAGATTACAAGGTTGATATTGATGGTAAGAAGTACACACCACAGGAAATATCAGCTATGATTCTTCAGAAGTTAAAGGCTGATGCTGAGAGCTATCTTGGTGAGACAGTTTCAGAAGCTGTTATCACAGTTCCAGCTTACTTCAATGATGCACAGAGACAGGCAACTAAGGATGCTGGTAAGATTGCAGGTCTTGATGTTAAGAGAATTATCAACGAGCCTACAGCTGCTGCTTTAGCTTATGGTCTTGATAATGAACACGAGCAGAAGATTATGGTATATGACCTTGGTGGTGGTACATTCGATGTATCTATCATTGAAATCGGTGATGGTGTAATCGAAGTTCTTGCTACTGCTGGTAACAACAGACTTGGTGGTGATGATTTTGATAATGCTATTACACAGTATATGTTAGATGACTTCAAGGCTAAGGAAGGCGTAGATCTTTCTACAGATACAATGGCACTTCAGAGATTAAAGGTTGCTGCTGAGCAGGCTAAGAAGGAATTATCAAGTGCTATGCAGACTAACATCAACCTTCCATACATCACAGCAACAGCAGAAGGTCCAAAGCATTTTGATATGACACTTACAAGAGCTAAGTTCGATGAACTTACACACGACTTAGTAGAAAAGACAGCTGAGCCAGTTAAGAACGCACTTTCAGATGCAGGTCTTACAGCTTCAGAACTTTCAAAGGTATTATTAGTTGGTGGTTCTACAAGAATTCCAGCTGTACAGGATAAAGTAAAGCAGTTAACAGGTCACGAACCTAACAAGTCACTTAACCCAGATGAATGTGTTGCTATCGGTGCTTCTATTCAGGGTGGTAAGCTTGCTGGTGATGCCGGTGCTGGTGATATCCTTCTTCTTGATGTAACACCACTTTCACTTTCAATTGAGACAATGGGTGGTATTGCTACAAGACTTATCGAGAGAAATACAACTATTCCTACAAAGAAGAGCCAGATATTCTCCACAGCTGCTGATAACCAGACAGCCGTTGATATCAACGTAGTACAGGGTGAAAGACAGTTTGCCAAGGATAACAAGTCACTTGGACAGTTCAGACTTGATGGTATACCTCCAGCAAGAAGAGGTGTTCCACAGATTGAAGTTACATTTGATATCGATGCTAATGGTATCGTTAATGTATCTGCTAAGGATCTTGGAACAGGCAAGGAGCAGCATATTACAATAACAGCTGGTTCTAATATGTCTGATGAAGATATCGATAAGGCTGTTAAGGAAGCTGCTGAGTTCGAAGCTCAGGATAAGAAGCGTAAGGAAGCTATCGAAGTTCGTAACGAAGCTGACTCTATGGTATTCCAGACACAGAAGGCTCTTGATGAAGCTGGCGACAAGCTTGATGCTAACGACAAGGCAAATGTTGAGGCAGACCTTAACGCACTTAAGTCACTTGTTGAATCAACAGATGCTGAGAATATGACAGATGCTCAGGTTGATGAGATTAAGGCAGCTAAAGAAAAGCTTATGACATCAGCACAGAACCTCTTTGCTAAGATGTATGAAGCAACTCAGGGTGCAGGCACAGCCGGTGCTGGTCCTGATATGGGAGCTGGCGCAGGTGCTGATAATGCACAGGGAAGCGCACCTTATGGTGATGATGTTGTAGATGGTGACTACAAGGAAGTATAATTAAGTAATATATATGATGTGGTCTATGATTATTGAAGGTTATAATATCAGAGTTAATGTAATTAACAATGATTAATTATGGAGTTATATAAAGACTTCTTAAGACTTGACAATTATAGATGAAATCAGAAAGGAAGTCAGGACTCGTATCAGGGTACCTGACTCCTTTCGGGTATAGAAAGGCGGAACCTATATGGCAGAAAAGAGAGATTATTATGAGGTCCTTGGTGTGCCTAAGGACGCAGATGATGCAGCAATTAAAAGAGCATATAGACAGTTAGCTAAGAAGTATCACCCTGATATGAATCCGGGAGATAAAGAGGCTGAGGCTAAGTTTAAGGAAGCATCAGAAGCATATGCAGTTCTTAGTGATGCAGATAAGAGAAGACAGTATGACCAGTTCGGACACGCAGCATTTGAAGGCGGTGCAGGTGGAGCTGGCGGTGGCGGCTTTGATTTTGACTTCGGTGATATGGGCGATATATTTGGTGATATATTCGGTGGTATGTTCGGAGGCGGTTCAAGCAGCAGACGTAACAGCAACGGACCAAGACGTGGTGCAGATATAAGAGTTAATGTAAGAATTACATTTGCTGAGTCAGTTACAGGAACTAAGAAGAAGATAGATGTAACACTTAAGGATGAATGTTCTAAGTGTCACGGAACAGGTGCAAAGCCGGGAACAAGTCCTGAAACTTGTAAGAAATGTGGCGGACGTGGACAGGTAACAGTAACACAGCAGTCATTCCTTGGAATGATGAGAAGCGTACAGCCTTGCCCAGATTGTCACGGAACAGGTAAGATTGTTAAAGAAAAGTGTCCAGACTGCTATGGAACAGGTTATATAAGCAGCAAGAAGACAATTGAAGTTAATATACCTGCTGGTATTGATAATGGACAGTGTGTCCGTATTCAGGGCAAGGGCGAGCCAGGTACTAATGGCGGTCCAAGAGGAGATTTATTAGTAGCTGTAATGATATCAGCAGATCCAGCATTTGAGAGAGATGGATATAACATTTTCTCAGATGTTGTAATAAGCTATCCTACAGCAGTTCTTGGCGGAGAAGTCAAGGTAAAGACTGTTGATGGTGAAGTTATATATGAAGTTAAGCCGGGAACAGCTTCTGGCACAAGAGTAAGGCTCAGAGGCAAAGGTATGCCAACATTAAGAAATCCTCAGACAAGAGGAGATCATTATATTACACTTATTGTTGATATTCCTACAAAGCTTAATAATGAACAGAAAGAAGCACTTATGGAATATGATAAGACACTTACAGGAGAGGAACACAAACATCCAAAGAAGAAGGGCTTCTTTAAATAAATGCATAAAGTTCTTATAAAAATACAAACGAAATATATCATTTCATTGTTGTTTTTAAAGAATTATGATATAATCAAAGACACTGAGAAGTATCAGTCGAATAATTAAAAGAAAGGGGCTATTATTATAATGAGTAATATAGCAGATAAGTTTGAAGAACTTGGAGTAATTCCAGTAGTAGTATTGAATGATACAAAGGACGCACTTCCATTAGCTAAGGCATTAGTAGAAGGTGGTCTTCCATGTGCAGAAGTTACATTCCGTACAGAAGCAGCAGAGGAATCTATCCGTCTTATGCACGAAGCATATCCAGATATGGTACTTGCAGCAGGTACAGTACTTACAACAGAGCAGGTTGACAGAGCTGTAGCAGCTGGTGCTTCAGTTATCGTAAGCCCAGGTTTTGATCCAGAAATCGTTGATTACTGTATCTCTAAGAATATTCCTGTAATGCCAGGTATCGTAACACCATCTGAACTTGCTCAGGCAGTTAAGAGAGGTCTTACAAGAGTTAAATTCTTCCCAGCTACAGCAGCAGGCGGAATTAAGATGATTAAGGCTATGTGTGCAGCTTACACAACAGTAAGAATTATGCCTACAGGTGGTATCAATACATCTAACCTTGAAGAATTCTTATCTTGCGATAAGATCTTCTGCTGTGGTGGTTCTTGGATGGTTAAGGGTGACTTAATCAAGGCTGGAGAATTCGATAAGATTAAGGATATGACAGCTGAGGCAGTTGCTTTAGTTAAGGAAATCCGTTCTAAGTAATTAGTTCAGGCTACATAATTCAGATTATCGCTAAGATGACAATTGAATAATATTATTTAAAAGGGCTTCATATATCTGTGTGACAGGTATATGAAGCCCTTTTGCTCATAATATTAATAAATATTTATTGATAATTAGTTATCTACAGTAACATCAGAATTAAAGGTTTCTTTATTGACAAGGCCTTCCTGATTAGCAACGATAGTTGTACATACAGCATCACCAGTGATATTAACGGCTGTTCTTAACATATCAAGAATTCGGTCAATACCCATAATAAGGGCAATACCTTCTGTTGGAACACCTACGCTCTGGAATACCATTGCAAGTGTTATAAGACCTACAGATGGCACACCACTTGTTCCGATTGAAGCAAGTGTAGCTGTTATAATTACTGTAACAAGGTCAGATGGAGAAAGTGTAATTCCAAATATCTGTGCTACGAATATTACGGCAACACCCTGCATAATTGATGTACCGTCCATATTAACGGTAGCACCAAGTGGTATTGTGAAAGATGATATTTTCTTGCTTACACCAAGCTTTTTATCAAGTGTGTTGATTGAAAGCGGAATTGTTGCATTTGATGTAGCTGTTGTAAATGCGAAGTTCATAACTGGGAAGAACTTCTTTAGAAACTTAAATGGATTAAGTCTTGTAAAGAGAAATAAAAGTAACTGGTATACTACGAAGCACTGGATAGCAAGTGCGAGTATTACGCAGCCCATATATTTAAGCATTGGAACAAATGCGTCAAAACCAATATTAGCAAATGTTCTTGCGATAAGGCAGAATACACCGATAGGAGCTGCCTTCATAACTGCCATAGTCATTTCCATCATAAGGTCATTGAACTGACTGAAAAAGTTAGCTACAGTTGATGCCTTATTACCCATTTTCGCTAAAAGAATACCTACGAATAATGCAAATACGATAATTGGAAGCATATCAGCAGTTGCAAGTGATTCAACAGGATTCTTAGGTATTATGTTAAGAAGTGTTTGTGTAAGCGGTTGTTTCTCAGTGATAGTTACACTGCTTGTAGATACATTTTCAATTGTAACGCCAATACCGGGATTGATGAGCATAGCAACTGATAATGCAACTGATACAGCAACAGCAGTAGTAAGAAGATAGAAAAGAATAGTTTTAATACCTACTTTACCAAGTGTCTTAGTATCACCGATAGCCATACTTCCGCATATAAGTGAGCAGAATACAAGTGGAACTACAAGCATCTGCATAAGGCGGATAAAACCTTGTCCAATTACATAGAGGACACCCTCAACGATAACTGAATCACGGATATAGCCTGCTGGCATAAAATAGTGGATTAAAACACCACTTATTGCACCGGCTATAAGTGCTATGAATATCTTAGTAGAAAGCCCCATAGGCTTTTTTGTGTTTTTTAAAGATTTTTCCATTCTTTAGCAGCCTCCTGATAAATTAATATATTCTTTAAGCGCATCTTTCCAGTTCTTAGGCTGTTCAATGTGTTCAAGTCTTAACATCATATTATCAAGAACTGAATATACTGGTTTATTATTGTTGGCAGGAACAAGTTTTAACTTGTCTGTTGCATTGGCATATTCAAGAATAGTCCTGGCATATTCAAGACGGCTGCAAGAGCCCTGACATACAGCATGGTATATTCCAAGACACTCATTTTTAATGAAATATTCAATAATTCTGGCTAGCTCAGAAGCACTTGTAGGACACGCATATTCATATTCAGATACAGTGAGTTCATTTACAGAAGGATCTTTAACTGCTGAAAGTACAGTGTTAAGGAAATCCTGTCCTATTCCATATACCCAGCTGCTTCTTAGTATCACATAACGCGAACAGAAAGACTGTATATAAGCTTCGCCGGCAAGCTTACTTTTACCATATATATTTCTAGGATTAGGTGTATCAAATTCATTATAAGAATGATCCTCTGTACCAGAGAATATATCATCTGTAGATATGTGAATTAGCTTTGCACCGATAGACTGTGCCATAACAGCAAGGTTTCGTGTTCCTACAGCATTTACCGCAAATGCTTTGTCAGGATTAGTTTCGCAGCCTGCAACATCACTGTAACCAACGCAGTTGATAATGATATCAGGACGATTAACTCTTGCATAATTGTTGACAGCTTCAAGGTCTGTAACATCGACTTCGTCAACATCAGTAGGGAATATTTCATACTCACGGCAGTCTAAGAGAGCAGAAAGTGCAGTACCAACGTGGCCTTTGGCACCGGTAATCCATATTTTTTCCATATAACCTCCATTCCAGCACTAACGCTTTCGCATAGTGCATTAAATATAATTTGTAATTTAGCTGCATATAATATATGTTAAAGAATAAGTGGGACAGCTTATATTATAATATGTTTATATGCAAACAATTAATTATACAATAAACTTGGTATTTGGCAAGTATTTTAAAAATGAAAATTATGCCATAAGATTTTATCAAGTTATAAATAATTGCTGGTTATAAAAATTATATAAATAGATTACAATATTGGCAAGGTATGGTACAATATATAAGAATATTGATTTTATTGATTAGATGAGGTTATCAGATGAGTTTTGACGTTAAAAAGAAGATAGAAGAATTGAATAAATCAGACATAATAAGTGGCAGTAATGCAAGATATGATATTGTCCTTGAAGAAGAATTAAAAGATCTTAATTCAGCAGGTATTATATTAAGACATAAGAAATCAGGAGCGAGGGTTGTCGTTATATCTAATGATGATAATAATAAGGTATTTTCAATAGGTTTTAAGACACCACCTTTTAACGATACAGGAATGCAGCATATAATTGAACATTCAACATTGTGTGGTTCAAGAAAATATCCTGTTAAAGATCCATTTGTTGAATTGTGCAAGGGTTCACTTAATACATTTCTTAATGCTATGACTTATCCAGACAAGACAGTATATCCAGTGGCAAGCTGTAATGATACTGACTTTAAGAATATTATGGATGTATATATGGATGCAGTGTTCTATCCTGCAATGTATGAAAAGCCAGAGATATTTATGCAGGAAGGCTGGCATTATGAACTTGATAATGCAGATGATGATATCAAGTATAATGGCGTTGTATTTAATGAGATGAAGGGGGCATTTTCATCACCAGATGACGTGCTTTCAAGATATACATTTGTATCATTATTCCCAGATACTGTATACAAGAATGAATCGGGCGGTGACCCTGAGGTTATACCTACACTTAAGTATGAAGATTTCCTTAAGTACCACGAGGAATATTATCACCCATCTAACAGCTATATATATATCTATGGCGATATGGACGTTAATGAAAGACTTGAATATCTTGACAGGGAATATCTATCAGACTTTGATGTATCAGATGTTGATATTCATGCCAATATAGAAAGACAGGCAGCATTTGACAAGCCTGTATATGAAACAAAGCCTTATGCCATAACAGAAGATGAGTCATTAGAGGATAATACTTATCTTTCATATAATGCAGTTATTGGAACTTCTGTTGATGCCAAGCTTTATCTTGCATTCCAGATACTTGATTATGCACTTGTTATGACACCGGGAGCACCTGTTAAGCAGGCACTTTTAGATGCAGGTATAAGCACTGATGTATATTCAAGTTATGAGACATCACTTTACCAGCCTGTATATTCAATAGTTGCCAAGAATTCTAATGCTAAGGAGCAGGACAGATTTGTATCAGTTATCAATGACACATTAGAAAAGCTTGTTAAGGACGGAATTAATGAAAGAACAATAGAAGCTGGAATTAATTATTACGAATTCAAATACAGAGAAGCAGATTATGGTCCATATCCAAAGGGACTTATGTATTATCTTACTATGATGGATAGCTGGTTATATGATGAAACAAAGCCATTTATCCATATAGAGGCGGGAGATACATTTGATGAGTTAAAGAAGGATGCCAGAAATGGATATTTTGAGAAGCTTATAAAAGAATATCTTCTTGATAATAACCACAAGTCAATTATAAGCCTTGTGCCTGAATATGGACTTGAGAAGGAAAAGGAACAGAAGGAAGCGGACAAGCTTGCAGAGTATAAGAGCACATTGACTAATGACGAATTAGAAGAGCTTGTTAAAAAGACAAAGGAATTAAAGGAATATCAGGATACTCCATCAAGTCAGGAAGATCTTGAAAAGATACCAATGCTTGAGCTGTCAGACATTAAAAGAGAGCCTGCTAAGGATTATAATGATGTTAAGAGTGTTGATGGAATTAAGATAGTACACCATAATATATTTACTAATAAGATTGCATATATTAATATGTCATTTGACACTAAGTGTGTTCCAGATGAACTTATACCATATATGGGCTTGTTAGGCTCAACATTAAGTCTTATGGATACTAAGAATTATACTTATCCAGAGCTTACTAACGAGATTAATATTAACTGCGGTGGTCTTGCAACAGGAACAGCTCTATATAGCGATAAGGTTGATTTTAGTAAGAATACAATTGTATATGAGGTTAAGAGTAAGGCATTATATGAGAAAGTTCCATTTGTTCTTGGTATGATGGAAGAGATTATGTATAATACCAGATTTGATGACTATAAGAGATTAAAGGAGATAATTGCAAGAATTAAATCAAGACTAGAAGCTTCTCTTATGGGGCAGGGTCATTCAATTGCTATGTTAGAGTGCTGTGCACAGTTCTCAGAGTCGGCTTATTACTCAGATATATTAAGGGGTTACAAATATTATGAGTTCATTAAGAAGCTTGATGAAGAATTTGAGCAGAATAAGACACAGATAGTGGATAAGCTTAATAAGCTTGTTGGATATATATTCAATAAGGATAATGTTATAGTAAGCCTTACAGCAGACGATGAGGGTTATGACTGCTTTGTCAAGGCATTGTCAGCCAAGAGCTGTAATATTAAAGATGAACATTTTAATACAGCAGTAAGAAGCTTTATACCGGTTAATGTAAAGACTGGATACACATCAGCATCACAAGTTCAGTATGTTGCAAGATGTGGTAATTTCGTAAAAGACGGATATAAGTATACAGGAGCACTTAAAGTGTTAAAGGTTATATTCTCTTATGATTATCTCTGGATTAATGTAAGGGTTAAAGGTGGAGCTTACGGCTGCATGAGTGGTTCATCAAGAAATGGTGATTTCTATATGGTATCTTACAGGGATCCTAATCTTGAAAAGACTAACGATATATACGAGGGTGCGGCTGATTATATAAGGAATTTTGATGTCAGCAGAAGAGATATGGTTAAGTTCATAATAGGAACCATTGGAGAGATAGATGCACCTCTTACACCATCAGCTATTGGCAGCAGGTCATTTACACATTATATGTGCAATTGCACAGAAGATATGTTAAGAAAAGACAGGGAAGAAGTTCTTGATGCGACAGTTGAGAGTATAAGAGAACTTGCTCCACTTATAGAATCAGCAGTTGGGCAGAATTATTTATGCGTAGTAGGTAACCAGAAGCAGATTAATGAGGCAGCAGATTTATTTGATGAAATAAAGCCTCTTATCGGATAAATGATATTGGATATATAAGGAGAATACGATGAATTTAGATGAAATGCTTAAAGCCAGTGGAATAAGCGGCGGTGCTGCTTCTGGCAACGACAATGTGAAATCGGGATTTGTAACATTTATTGGAAGACCTAATGTTGGCAAGTCTACACTTATGAATAATATTATAGGGCAGAAGATTGCGATAACATCTAATAAGCCACAGACAACAAGAAACAGGATACAGACAGTGTATACAGATGAGAGAGGACAGATTGTATTTGTTGATACGCCGGGTATCCATAAGGCTAAGAATAAGCTTGGTGAATATATGGTAGGAGCTGCTGAGAAGACTATTAATGAAGTTGATGTTGTGTGCTTTATAGTAGAACCAACAACGTATATCGGAGCAGGTGAGCAGCATATTATAGAGAAGTTAAAAAAGGTAAATGCACCTAAGATATTAGTAATCAACAAGGTTGATACTGTAAAGAAAGAGGAGATACTTCCTGTAATCGACTGCTATAATAAAGAGCTTGAATTTGATGAGATAATTCCAGTATCAGCAAGAAATGGCAGTAATGTTGATGACCTTGTAACAACAATATTCAAATATCTTACTTACGGACCTATGTTCTATGATGAAGATACTGTTACAGACCAGCCATTAAGACAGATTGTTGCAGAGCTTATAAGAGAGAAAGCACTTCACGCCCTCAATGAAGAAATTCCACACGGAATAGCTGTTGTTATAGATACATTTAAAGATAGAAAGTCACCTAAAGGCAAGATTACAGATATAGATGCAACAATAATATGTGAAAGAGATTCACATAAGGGTATTATCATCGGCAAGGGTGGTGAAATGCTTAAAAAGATAGGAACTAATGCCAGGTATGAGATAGAAAAACAGCTTGGAAACAAGGTTAATCTTAAACTCTGGGTTAAGGTTAAGAAGGAATGGAGAGACAGCGACATTCTTATAAAGAATTTTGGCTATGATAAGAAAGATAACAAGACACAGAATTAATCCGGAGGTGGCAGGGTGGCTGATGTAGTTTCTGTCACAGGATTTATATTGTCGAGTATGCCTGTTGGAGATTATGACAGACGTGTTGTCATACTCAGCAGGGAGCTTGGTAAGATAGCGGCATTTGCCAAAGGAGCAAGACGTCCTAACAGCCACCTTATAGGAGTTACAAGACCATTTATATTTGGAACATTCGAGGTGTACAGGGGCAGGGACTCTTACACAATACAGAAAGCCAATGTTACAAATTATTTTGAGGAGCTTGTAAGCGATCTTGATGGTGTGCTGTACGGATATTATTTTGCGGAGCTGGCAGAATATTATGGCAGGGAAAATCTTGATGCCGCAGATATGATTAATCTTTTATATGTTGCATTTAAGGCACTGGTTAATAAATCATTACCCAATGAACTTGTAAGATATATATATGAGATACGGCTGATAGCCGTTAATGGAGAGTGTCCGGATTTCTTTAGCTGTGCAGGCTGCGGAAGTGAGAAGGAGTTACAGTTATATTCATATAAGGAAAATGGAATGTACTGCGTGGAGTGTGCTGCTTCGTCGGGTGACGGAATAGTGCTTCAATCTTCAACCTTGTATACATTACAGTATATTATTACAGCACCACTTACAAAGCTGTTTAACTTCGTTGTAAAAGCTGATGTGCTAAAGGAACTTAAAAAGGTGGTGAATAGAATAGAATTTATCACATTTGATAAACATTTCAAATCCAAAGAAATGCTTGATATTGGTTAAGAGTATATAGGTTTTAAGAAGATATTAATTTTAATAATATATTGGTTAAGATATTACTGATTAAAGTTAAATATATGATAGGAAGGAAGATTTATGAGTCATAATAACCAGAAAAAGATAGCTGCTATTAATGATTACTCAGGTTTTGGAAGATGTTCTATAGCTGTAGAGCTTCCGATTATATCAGCTCTTAAAGTGCAGTGTTGCCCACTGCCAACATCAATATTGTCTAATCATACAGGTTTTGAAAGCTTTTATTTTGAAGACTTTACAGAAAGTATGCCGGCTTATATAAAGGAGTGGGAGAAGCTTAATCTTAAATTCGATGGAATATGTACAGGTTTTCTAGGTTCGCATAAACAGATTGAGATAGTCAGATATTTCTTTGACATATTTAAGACACCTGATAATATAGTTGTTGTTGACCCTGTTATGGGTGATTACGGTAATCTGTATGCTACATATACTAAAGAAACCTGCGAAGAGATGAAAAAGCTTGTAAGTTATGCCAATATTCTTACACCTAATCTTACAGAAGCCTGTATATTAACAGGCAGGGAATATAATGCAGAGTACGGTAATGAAGAGCTTGAGATAATCGCTAAGCAGTTATCAGATATGGGACCTTCAAAGATAGTTATAACAGGAATTGTCAGAGGCACATATATTGCTAACTATTGTTATGAGGACGGCTGTGGCGGATATGAGATTAAGACAACTAAGGTTGGAACACAGAGGTCTGGAACCGGTGATATATTTACGGCGATAATTGCAGCAGATGCAGTTAATAAAGTTAATTTCCACGAATCAGTAAGAAAGGCTTCACAGTTCATAAAGAAATGTATAATGAAATCAATAGAATTAGAGATACCAGTTACTGACGGAGTGTGCTTTGAGGAGCTGCTTACAACATTAAGATGATTAATGGATAAGATATTAAAATATTTTGATATTTAAGACGTCTGATAATAATGAGAGATAATTAGAAGAATGTTAATGTTAGATGATTTAATAAAAGAAAGAGAGAACAATTATGGAGATATTATATAAAGTACATAATAATCTTTATGTTAATATGACTAATAAATGTCCATTTGCCTGTACATTTTGTCTTAGACAGACTATGGATAGAATTGGCGAGTCGGACAGATTATGGCTTGAAAGAGAACCTCTTGTAAGTGAAGTTATAGATGAATTCGCCAAATGGAATCTTGATGATTTTGGTGAAGTAGTATTCTGTGGTTTTGGTGAGCCTACAGAAAGCTGGGATAAGGTAAGAGAGGTAGCAGCATTTATTAAAAAGACTTACAATAATAAGCCAATCAGAATCAATACTAATGGAGCAGGCAACCTTATCAATGAAAGAGATATAACAAAAGAAATGGCCGGTCTTATAGATACTGTATCAATAAGTCTTAACAATCCTGATAAGGATGAGTATAACAAGCTTGTAAGAAGTAAATTCGGTGATAAGACATTTGATGAGATGATAGATTTTGCGAAGAAATGCGTCGCCAATGGGATTAATGTTGTTATGACAACGGTTGACACAACTATATCACACGAGGAAGAAGCACAGTGCCGGATAATATGCGATAAGATAGGTGCTTCTTATAGAATACGTCCCTGGGAGTCATAATTACACGATATTCACAGTTGAAATTATACAAGGAATGTTATAGAATTAAAAAGATTATTGTGAAGATGCGAAATATTATGGTGTATATGTGTTAAGTACATTATCACCTTATCAATAGATGGCATCTGTATCTTTAGGAGGATTATTGATATGGAAAAGACAATGGAAAAGATAGTAGCTTTAGCAAAGGCAAGAGGATTCGTGTATCCGGGTTCAGAAATCTATGGTGGACTTGCTAATACATGGGATTACGGTAACCTTGGTGTTGAGCTTAAGAATAACGTTAAGAAGGCCTGGTGGCAGAAGTTCGTACAGGAAAGCCCATACAATGTAGGTGTTGACTGTGCAATACTTATGAATCCACAGACTTGGGTTGCTTCAGGACATCTTGGCGGTTTCTCTGATCCTCTTATGGATTGTAAAGACTGCCACGAAAGATTCAGAGCTGATAAGCTTATTGAAGACTGGGCAGATGAGAATAACTATGAGATAGAAGGTTCAGTTGATGCATGGTCACAGGAACAGATGAAGAACTTTATTGATGAGAAGAATATATGCTGCCCAACTTGTGGCAAGCACAACTTTACAGATATAAGACAGTTCAACCTTATGTTCAAGACATTTCAGGGCGTAACCGAAGATGCTAAGAATACAGTATACTTAAGACCAGAAACAGCTCAGGGTATATTTGTTAACTTTAAAAATGTACAGAGAACATCAAGAAAGAAAGTGCCATTTGGTATTGGACAGATCGGTAAGTCATTCCGTAACGAGATTACACCTGGTAACTTTACATTCAGAACAAGAGAATTCGAGCAGATGGAATTAGAGTTCTTCTGCAAGCCTGGAACAGACCTTGAATGGTTCAATTACTGGAGACAGTACTGCATAGACTGGCTTAAGGCACTTGGTATCAAGGAAGATGAGATGAGAGCAAGAGATCATTCACCAGAAGAACTCTGCTTCTATTCTAAGGGAACAACAGATATTGAGTTCTTATTCCCATTTGGCTGGGGTGAATTATGGGGTATTGCTGACAGAACAGATTATGACCTTACACAGCACCAGACAGTATCTGGCGAGGATATGTCATACTTTGATGACGAAGCTAAGGAAAAGTATATTCCATATGTTATCGAGCCATCACTTGGTGCGGACAGAGTGACACTTGCATTCCTCTGTGCAGCTTATGATGAGGAAGAACTTGAAGGAGGAGATGTAAGAACAGTTCTTCATTTCCATCCAGCATTAGCACCAGTCAAGGTTGGTATCCTTCCACTTTCTAAGAAGCTTAATGAAGGTGCAGAGAAGGTATATGCAGAACTTTCTAAGTATTACAACTGTGAATTTGATGACAGAGGTAATATCGGTAAGAGATACAGAAGACAGGATGAGATTGGTACTCCATTCTGCATAACATATGACTTTGAGTCAGAAGAAGATAATGCTGTAACAGTAAGAGATAGAGATACTATGCAGCAGGAAAGAGTAAAGATTTCTGATCTTAAGGCATATTTTGAAGACAAGTTTACATTTTAATATAGGTATTAATTTATGAAATGTGTTAAATGTGGAACAGAATATGAGGGCAATGAGTGTCCCAGATGTAATGGACCTGTAATTAAGATTAACAGCAGTGACTATATGGCTAGACGTAAAGCATATGAAGAAAGTCTTGCAAGAAAAGAGACACAGAAGGTCTTAGACAGTGCAGAAGAAGCTGGCAATGTTTTGTCTGGTGAATCAGAACAATCTGATAAAGATGGCAAGACAATACAGCAGGGAAAGCGTGTAAAGAAGCGTTCACATAAGGTAAAGAATTATGATGAAGGTGTCTTTGATATAACTAAAGTTGATTTTAATGATGTAGCTGATAAGTTAAAGGCTGGCAGTGAAAAGCTTGCCAGTAAAGCTAAAGGAAAAGCCCAGCAGGAAAAGGCTAAGACCAGAAAAAATAATAATGCTAAGACGGATAATAATGCTAAGGCAGATAATAATATTAAGACGGATAGCAGGATAAGACCACAGACAAAACATTCATATAAGAAAGCAGGAGTAGCTGTCGCCATAGTTATAGTGGCGATAGCTGCTATTTCATTAATTATGGCTGTTTTGTTAAGAAAGAATTCACATATATATATGAGTGATGGAAGCCGCATATATGATGTATCTTCACTTGAAAGCCAGTATATATGTGATGTTAAGGATGCATTATTTGGTCTTGATGAGGTTACATTTTATACACCGGAATGGCCGGAAAATATATCTAAGGACAGTGTGGTTTCAAGTGCTGCAAGTCCGGATGGAAAGTATTATGCGGCAGATGTGTATAATGATGAAGATGAGTTATATTCATTATATGTATGGTCACAGGATGGAAGTGTGGAAGTTGTAAATAATATATATGCACACGAGATATATTATATTTCAGATAAAGGCACAATTATTTACAAAGAAACAGAAACTATCAATGACACAGGAAAGACAGGTGGACTTAAGCTGTCTATGGCAGAGGTTACCAATGATAAAAGTTCAGGAAGTCTTATAGGAAAGACTGATACAATAGAAGCCAGTCTTACGCAGGCATATGTATACAGTGACAGCGATACAATTATAATACTTGATAGTGATAACAGATTATATCAGTACAATTATAGCAACAAGAAGCAGACATATGTGGCAGATAATGTGGATAATATATATCCATTAAGTGATACAGATGGCGTGTATACTAAAGGTGCAGGACATCTGAATACATCTGACAAGGCTGATGAATATATATATAATTCACAGGATAATAATTATATTGTTAGTGTTAAGAATGGCTTGGCACAGCAGCTTGATGGCATTGATGGTGCTAATATGACATATATTATTGATAGTAAGAATGATTACATATACTGGGTAGGTAATAAAAAAGTGTCATATGCAAAGTATAAAGACGGAATGGTGTCAGATAAGAAAGAACTTGACAGCATAGGAAATATGCAGAACATAGTATTCTTAAAAGCATCGGGTGAACTTGTATACATTAATTCAGAGGCAAAGCTTATCAATGCATTAAAGGGTGATAAGACTGTTATTGCAGAGAATGTGAAGGACGGAAGCTTATCGCTTATTAATAATACAAAAGAGTCTATTACTTATATAGATAATGACGGACAGTATTATTTAAAGACACCATCAGCTAAGAAAGTGCTTATGGGAAATGTTACAGATACAGTTAATACATCTGATACAAGTCTTTACAGAAAGAGATTGTATTATTATGGTTCTGATAAGACATTATATTCTTGCGATTTAAAGGGTGGTTCAAAGAGCCAGATAGGAACAGTGGACAGGCTGTGGATTGGAACACATTAAAACAATTGTATATTAATGGAACAGATATTACAGCATTATTCTAAGACTTTAAGGTATAATAGGGTATATAAGGACATATATAATAACAAATGTTATAAGAGGTTATTATTATGTCCGGATATATGAAAGTGTTAGCAGAATATTCAGATAAAGCAGGACATAAGGACAGAACAGGACATATAAAAAGAATTACAGGTATAATAACAGCCATAATTATGTTAATTACTACGGCTGTTATTGTACCTGTTTTTTGCTGTGCAGAGGAAGTATCAGGACCAGACATAGATACACCTTCTGCGATACTTATGGAGGCGGCGACAGGACAGGTAATATATGAAAAGGATGCCGATACAGTTCTTGCACCTGCAAGCATAACAAAGATAATGACGCTTATACTTATATTTGAGGCAATAGAGGACGGAAGCATTAATATGGAAGACCCGGTAACTGTGTCGGAATATGCGGCTTCAATGGGCGGAAGCCAGGTGTTCCTTGAGCCGGGAGAGATACAGAGTGTCAGGACTATGATTAAGTGTATAGCGGTGGCAAGTGCTAATGATGCTTGTGTAGCAATGGCAGAACACATAAGCGGGGCAGAGAATGTATTTGTTGATAAAATGAATGAAAAAGCCCGTGAACTAGGAATGAGCAACACACATTTTATTAACTGCTGTGGACTTGATGTAGACGGACATACATCAAGTGCGAGAGATGTAGCGGTTATGAGCCGGGAGCTTATTAATAACCACCCACAGATAAAAGAATTCAGCAGTATATGGATGGAGAGCATAACACACATTACAAGAAAAGGCGAGAAGGATTTCGTGCTTACCAATACTAATAAGCTTATGAAACAGTATGCCTATGCCACAGGCTTAAAGACAGGTTCAACGAGCAAGGCAGGCTGCTGCCTTTCAGGAACAGCCAATAAAGACGGAATAGATCTTATAGCAGTTGTTATGGCGGCACCGACAAGCAAGATACGATTCAGTGATGCGATAACGCTTCTTAATTATGGTTTTAGTGTGTGCAGTATATATAAAGATGAAGAACCGCTTGATACAGAGAGCATTAAAATCTCATCGGGCAGGCAGGATAAGATTAAGATAACAAAGGAAAAAGACTATTCATATATGTTCATTAATAAATATAACAATGATGATATAAGACGGGAGTGCATAATTAATGATAATATTAAAGCTCCATTAAAAGAGGGTGATGAGGTAGGCGTTATTAAATATTATTACAATGAGGCTTATATTGGAAGTGTTAAGATAATAAGCTGCGAAAATGTTGATACAGCAGGCTTTATGGACACGGTTAAGAAAATATTTAAAAGCTTACTTTAATTAAAGTAGTGCCATTTGCCGTATAATATGCTATATTATTAAATAATATTCATTAAGGGAATCACAAGGACACAATTATGGATTTATTTGATTATATGCGAAAGACTAATCAGGAGAATGATTCTCCTCTTGCGATGAGATTAAGACCAAGAACTTTGGAAGAAGTTGTAGGACAACAGCATATTGTTGGTAAGGATAAGCTTTTATACAGGGCTATAAAGGCGGATAAATTAAGCTCTATTATATTTTATGGACCTCCTGGAACTGGAAAGACTACATTAGCCAAGGTTATTGCCAATACGACAAGTGCGGATTTCTGTCAGATTAATGCTACAGTAGCAGGCAAGAAAGAGATGGAAGATGTTGTAGAGAGGGCGAAAAATAATCTTGGAATGTATGGTAAGAAGACAATACTTTTTGTAGATGAGATACATAGGTTTAATAAGGGGCAGCAGGATTATCTTCTGCCATTCGTGGAAGACGGAACTATTGTGCTTGTTGGTGCAACAACAGAAAATCCATATTTTGAGGTTAATGGAGCCTTGATTTCAAGGTCTATAATATTTGAGTTAAAGCCATTGTCAAAGGAAGATATCAAAGAGATACTAAAGAGAGCTGTATACGATAAAGAAAGAGGTATGGGAAGCTACAAGGCTGACATAGATGATGAGGCTTTGGAGTTTCTTGCTGATATAGCAAATGGCGATGCAAGAAGTGCACTTAATGCGATAGAACTTGGAATACTTACAACTGACAGGTCAGATGACGGACTTATACATATAGATTTAAAGATAGCAGAACAGTGTATACAAAAAAGGGCTGTCCGATATGATAAGACGGGTGATAATCATTATGATACCATATCAGCATTTATTAAAAGTATGAGGGGGTCTGACCCTGATGCAGTAAGTTATTATCTGGCAAAGATGTTATATGCAGGTGAAGATATAAAGTTTATTGCAAGAAGAATAATGATATGTGCAAGTGAAGATGTAGGCAATGCAGACCCTTACGCATTAGTTGTTGCTACGAATGCAGCACTTGCAGTTGAGAGGATAGGTATGCCGGAGGCAAGGATAATTCTTTCACAGGCGGCGTTATATGTTGCCTGTGCACCTAAGAGCAACTCTTGTTATATGGCAGTTGACAAGGCTATGGAACTTGTTAAGACAACCAAGACAGCACCTGTGCCGGCACATTTGCAGGATGCACATTATAAGAGTGCTTCAAAGTTAGGACACGGCATAGGTTATAAATATGCACACGATTATCCTAACCACTATGTGAAGCAACAGTATTTACCTGATGGACTTGAGGACGTAAAGTTCTATGAACCAACAGATAATGGCTATGAGAAGCAGATAAAGACACATTTAAAAAAGATTAATTCGGAGACGTAGAACTGATGAGAGAGTATATTAACAGACTTTCAAGAGGAAAGTTCAGATATGACATTCCAGATATAATACAACCTGATGATGTTATTATAGAAGAGGTTATCTGTGACACAATACATAATGCAGAATTTCATATACAGGCGCAAGATGTAATTAAGGGGGTAGTATACTCTGATAATGCCAAGGTGACAGTGCTTACACCGTCATTTGCAGGAAAAGACAGTGATATTAAATACGTTATAGATGCAAGGGGACTTTCAGAGGGGGACAGCATAGAAGGAGAGTTCACGCTTGTTACTAATGCTGGAGAGAAAGAGGTATTATACAGCTTTACAGCAGTTAAAGAAACAGTAGATACAAGCCTTGGAAAAGCGGATAACCTGTTCCATTTTACTAATCTTGTGCAGATTAATAAAGAAGAAGCAGTAAGCTTATACAGATCCGATAAATTCAAAAAAATATTCTTACAGGGTGATGATGTATTAAATAATCTTTACGATGTCCTGTATGACAGAGAAAATGTATATGAGTCAATGGAGGAGTTCTTAATAGCAATTAAGAAAAAGTCTGCTCTTACTTTCAGTGTTGATAATAATATAAGAGATTATAATATAGATGGTGCTAACGAAAAGGACAGCATAATTATAGAAAAGAACGGCTGGGGCTATATAAAGCTTGACGTACAGTGTGAAGCACCATTTATTAAGATGAAAAGAGGAATAATAACTTCTGATGATTTCATAGGTGATGTATATGAGCTGGATTATATAATAGATGATAAGCTTCTTCATGCAGGCAATAACTATGCGTATATTATAATAAGCTCTTACAGTCATCAGGAAGTAATAGAGATTACAATAAATGGAAAAGAGATTGTTAATGACAGCGGCTTTGATGAACACAGAGAGATAAGAACTGCAAAGAGCAGGCTTACAGCAGAATATCTCCAGTTCAGAATGAAACGCATAACCAAGCAGGAATGGGTTATTAACACTAATAAAATTCTTGACAGAGTTCGTGGATTGAAGAAATCGGACATAATATTTGACGTATTGCAGGCTGGTGTTAATTTTATATCAGGTGATGATTACAATGGAAGCAGAATTCTTGAGAACATTAAGGACAGGGTATTAAGCGATGTTGATAATCATATTGAGTTATACAGTCTTTACCTTTATGTAAGCACGCTTGAAAGAAAAGATGCAGGATATACATCAGATGTAGCCCAGATAGTTACAGAGTGTTATGAACACGGATATGACAGCTGGGTGCTTTTGTGGATATTATTCTATATAGACGGACAGTCTGAGAATAACAAGAGCATTAAGCTTATAAGAATAAAGGATTGCTTTAATGATGGCTGTATAAGCCCGGTTATGTATTTAGAGGCACTTAATATATATAATGCACAGCCAGAGCTGTTAAGGCTGTTTAACAGATTTGAGATTCAGGTGATAGCATTTGGTATAAAGTACAATATGATTACAGAAAAGCTTGCAAAGCAGGCAGCGGCTGTAATTGCCAATGAAAGAATTACTAATAAAGATAATATAGAGATATTAAAAAAACTTTATACAATATATGAAGAAGATGACATATTAGAAGTATTAATATCACATATGGTAAGGGAAGGAATAGCTGGTGAGGAAGCATTTCCATTTTATGAGAAAGCGGTTCTTAGAGGCATAAGAATAACAAGATTATATGAGTTCTATATGGCAAGCATAAAGAAAGATATAAAGGTGAGAATTCCAAGAATTGTCCTTTTGTATTTTACATATGATTCAGGTATTAATTATGAATGGAAGTCCTTCTTATATGCCAATGTTGTCTATAATAAAGCATTCTATAAGGATATATATGATTCGTACGAGCAGATGATAGAACTGTATCTTTATGAGCAGTTAAAGGCCGGCTGTATCAATAATGACCTTATGTATCTTTACAGACAATTTTTAAAGCCACAGCTTATCAATAATGAAACAGCAGAATATGCGGTTAAGTTAAGATTTATGTATCGTGTAACTGCTGATTGCAGTAAAGTAAAAGCTGTTATAGTAAAATGCGGCTATATGAAAGAGCCTGCAATATATGAGATGACAGGCAATGATATATATATTCCGCTTTATATCTCTAACTGTTCTATGGCATTTATCTGTACGGACGGAGTTATAAGAAGAAACACTGTCAATTATGAGATAGAAAAGATATTAGAAGAACCACTGGATATAACATTGTTAGATGAATATGACATTGAAGAGCCATATATAGCTTTATTCAGAGCAGATTATTGCAGAAAGAAGCATATATATAATGCGGATACACCATCTATATATAAGAAAGCGGCGATGGTTAAAGGAGTTACATACGAATACCGACAACTTATTAATTCGTGGCTTATTGAATATTATAAAGAATATTATGAAGGTGAAACCTTTAATGATGAGTACAGTGACCTTATTAAAGATGGTCTTGATATCAATACGGCACAGGGGCTTATTGAAATACTTTTGGAGTACGGAATGTATTATGAGGCAAGGGAACTTATGGAACGCTACGGCTATACAATAGTTCCAGCAGGCAAGATGTTTAAGTTCATAGTACACGAGCTTACTGCTTCGGTTAATAAGGAAAGCTATAAAGATATATTGTGTGAATATGTGTTCAGGAATCATCTGTATAATGAGCTGGTACTTGAATATATGGTTGATAATTATAATGGTTCAGACAAGGATATGTACAGGTTGTGGAAGAGTGCATCTGATTTTGGCGTAAATATTAAAAATCTTTCTGAGAGGGTTATCTCACAGTATATGTTTACTCAGGATAAAGATTATTATGATAAGCTTACACAGGTATTTACAGATTATTATAATAAAGGTGCATCACAGCTGATAGCCAAAGCATATATAGCTTATAATTCATTTTTATATTTTATTAAAGGAAAAAATGTAAGTGACATAACATTTACGGTTGTAAAAGAATGTTACAAAGATAAGATTGGTATTCCTGTAATATGCCTTGCTGCGTGGCTTAAAAAAGTATCAGAGAATATAAAAGAATTGAATAAACCAGATATTAAAGACACAGCACAGAACATTCTTGATGAATTATGTGCAAAAGAGATAATCTATGATTATTATAAACGTTTTAATGGTGTTCTTAATATACCGTATAATGCCTGTGGTGTTACAGTGATTGAGTATTATGGCAATCCTGATAATAAGGTTGTCATTAATTATAAAGTTAATGATGCTAAAGAATATGCAAGTGCAGTTATGAAATGTGATAACTGCGGAGTATTTACATACAGACTTTCATTGTTCTATAACGACAAGGTTATATATAATTATACAATTGGAACAGACACTAATACGAAGGAATATAACATATTGTACGATAACCTTAATGATGGAGATAATAAGGGCAGATTTGATGCAATTAATGAATGTCTTGCAAGCGAGGAGCTAAGGGATATGGTTACATTAAAGAAGCTTATGGAAAGCTATGCAGTAGAAGATTATGTGACAAAGCAGTTGTTTGTACCAGAGAATATGAGGCAGTAAGACTAAATTCCTGCTAAGAATGGAGATAGTTATGAACGATACAGATTTGATAATAGGAGTGGAGCTGCTTGAGGATAATATACAGATGTGTGTGTATGACAGTGAGTTAAAAGCACCAGTGGCAGCAGATACCGAAAAAGACAAAACATTATCAGAGAATATAAAAGCTGTTATTAATAAGAAAAATGCCAGCAGTGTAGCTTCTATATGTGTTGTTGTTCCTGATTTTACCAAAGATACACTGGAGATTGTAAAGGAGGAGCTGTACAATGCAGGTGTTGCAAATGAGCAGTACCAGATAATAAGCAGAATAGAAAGCTTTGCATATTATGCGTACAGCCAGAAGAAGGAACTTTATCAGAATGGTACAGTGCTTATGGATTACAATGCTTCGGGAATTGATGTATACAGATTGTACTGCAATAAGATTGGTGATATGCAGTACATATTACAGGAGCATACATTAAGCCAGCCTGAAGGAAGTACAATAGAAAAGGCTTCACATTCCGTTACCTTGTATATGACAGAATATTTTAAGAAGCACAGGGCTTCAAGTGTATATCTTACAGGTATGGGATTTGATGTGGACAGGCTTCCAGATGAATTCACCAAAGTATTAGTTGCAGGAAGAAAAGCATTTGTTGGGCAGAATTTATATGTAAGAGGTGCGTGCTTTGCAGCGTTGGAGTATATATCTCCACAGGTATTTGGTAATGTGTGCCTTCTTACAGATGGCAGGATAAAAGCTGATATTGAAACGGATATATCAGAACACGGACGTCCTATGAAGTTTAGAATTGTCAAAATGGGAACTAACTGGTATATGGCAGAAAGAACAATTGATTTTATTATTGAAGATGTGTCGGTTATAAATTTCCAGATTATATGGCCGGACGGAAAATATATAGAAAAGCAGGTTGATATAAGCTCTATTCCTTACAGGGAAGGAAAGACAACAAGAATATCAATGAATGTAAAGGCATCTTCACAGGATAAATGTATTGTTACAGTAAAAGACCTTGGTTTTGGTGAGATATATCAGGCATCGGATAGTGTTATAGTTGAAGAACTGGATTTAAGTGAGGCAGATGTATGAGTGCAATGATTTTGTGCAGGGGGAAGGTTGCAGACAATCCTTTATATATAATGCAGTCAGGTATCAGATTGTATACAGAAGAAGAACTGTGTTATTATATTTATAATAATATATATATACTTACTAATGATTTTATCAATGATGAGCTTATAACATTTCTTAGGGATGAAGTGGGAAATACAGCACTTGCCCAGAGATTAACCATAATGAAAAGTAATAATGAGCTGTTGGCAAGTATGCTTGTCACAATACTTAAATCAGTTGATTATTATTCTTTGGAACAGATTGAAAAGATAAGCGAAATACTGAATACGCTTGATAATCAGAATGCTTATGAAAGACTTGGATTAAGAGGGGACAGTTTTCTTTCTAATGAGTGCTTCTATAAGGCGGTTGACTGTTATAAGCAGATTATAGATGAATACAGCAATGCTGCTCCGGCAGCGTTCTTAGCAGGTGTGTACCATAATATGGGTGTTGCACTTGCAAGAATGTTCTTATATAATGAGGCTTCATACAGCTTTATGAAAGCATATGAGATAGGACAGCATAAGAATTCATACAAGTGTTATCTTGCGGCAAAGTGGTTTATGGATAAAGACGGAAGTGTTATTAATGAAGATGTGCCAGAGGAGGAGTATATCATAAGAAGAAAGATAGAACAGCTTATGGATAATGCTGCTTATCAGGACGAGATTAGAAAGCTTAATGACACAGAGAAGTATAAAAATGCAGGAGATGTGGCAGGGTATCATAAAGTATTAGATGATATTCTTACCAATTGGAAACAGGATTATTATAAATATACTGCGAGGTGATAAGACAAGTGGGATTATTCAAATTCTTAAAAAATAATTATGACAGTGATGAGGATTTAAAAGACCTTGAGGAGCTTGTGTATGAAGATGAGAATGGATTTAGAAATAAACGTTCTATTAATGATATGATACACAGCTATCAGGTGGGTTCGTATACTGGCAGTAATCATAATGATGATCTGGAAGAAGAATTATATAAGACGGCTGGCAGTGATGCATCTGCTGATGAATCCAGAGGGCTGACAGAAAAGACTAAGAAACAGCAGGCAGATGTGTTAAAGGAAGAAGAAAAATATGACCACCTGCTTAACAGTATACAGGCACAGACGCTTATAAGAACAGTTGATAAGGTTAATCTTGGCGGAGCGGTCAATAATACGCAGGATAATCTTGAAGAGGTTGACACGGCAGGATTTACAGGCTCAGAGGTTGGGAGCTTTGTTAAAAGCCAGTGTGATATTATGGAGGAAGCTTCAAGATATATAGAGAATGCCAAGGTAGAATATGACAGTGTAACTGATTATTATGAGGATATACAAAGAATCGAGAATGCACCGGAAGATATAAAGCTTAAGCTTATGTATGCGGCAGACCGTGTTGATAATCTGTCGGTTGACAGGCGTATTTTTAAATCACCGGAGAACAAGCTTTCCAACAAAGTGTACCGTATGATGGAATCTTATGAGGAAGATTTTCCAGAGGCACTTGTAAAGCTGAGGCACGATGAAGAAGATTACAATACAGTATTAAAGAATGTAAGAATGATTAAGGGTGAGAGGTCAATGTATCGTATAGAGGCAAATGACCTTGTGAAAAAACAGCTTAGAATTAAGAAGTATTCAGTACTTATGCTGGCACTTCTTGTAGGGGTGTTTGTTATATTTCTTCTTATATCAGCGGCTTCACCAGATGATGAACACATTGGAATGTTCATAACAGTTGTAATACTTGCACTTACGCTTTCGCTTGGTCTGTTTGCTTATCTTAAATCAACAGAACGAAAAGTGTATGTGACAGAGGTAAAGCTTAATAAAGCAACAGCACTTCTTAATAAGTACAAGATAAAGTATGTAAATGCTGTAAATGTGCTTGAATATGAATATAGCAAATATGCGGTAAAGAGTGCATTTGAGCTTGAGCAGAAGTTTCAGGCATATGTTGAGATGAAAGATGAACAGCGTAAAATACTTGAGATAACAAGTAATCTTAATGAGGCAGAAGCGGAGCTTACAGATATATTAAGACAGCTTGGTGTAATTGATACACATATATGGATAGGACAAGTTAAGGCGATACTTAATCCTAAAGAAATGGTAGAGGTAAGACATAATCTTTCCATAAGACGCCAGAAGTTAAGAGAACAGATAGAATATAATGAATCAAGAATAGAAGATGCAAGAAATAATATTAAAAATGTGACTAAAAAGAATAAGGTGCATGCCAAGGAAGCTATGCAGGTTCTTGAGATTTATGAGAAAAGACATAAGAATAATTAAAATAATACTTGCGAAATATGAGCATTGTGTTACAATTGAGAGTGGTTTTTTGCGAAATGATTAACAATGTGTAAATAGCGCAAGAAGGAGGATAAGATGAAAGAAAGACTTGATGCAATCAAAGAAAATGCGTTGTCACAGATAAAGGCAACAGATTCTCTTGATAAGTTAAATGATATCAGAGTTGCTTTTCTTGGTAAAAAAGGCGAGCTTACTGAAGTTTTAAAGGGTATGAAGGAGGTAGCTCCTGAGGACAGACCTAAGGTTGGACAGATTGTCAACGAAACAAGACAGGCAATTGAAGAAGTATTAGAGGCTGCCAAGAAAGAGCTTGCTGCCAAGAAGAGAGAGCTTCAGATGAAGGCAGAGGTAATTGATGTAACACTTCCAGCCAAGAAAGCTGAACTTGGACATAAACATCCTAATATGCTTGCGCGTGAAGAAATAGAAAAGATATTTATAGGAATGGGATACGAAGTTGTAGAAGGTCCAGAGGTAGAATATGATTATTACAACTTTGAGGCACTTAATATTCCAGCTAACCATCCAGCAAAAGATGAACAGGATACATTCTATATCAATGATAAAGTTGTTCTTAGAACACAGACATCACCTGTTCAGGCAAGAGTTATGGAAAAAGGCAGACTTCCAATAAGAATGATTTCACCTGGACGTGTATACAGAGCAGATGAAGTTGATGCAACCCATTCACCTTGCTTCCATCAGGTTGAAGGTCTTGTAATTGATGAGAACATAACATTTGCTGACCTTAAGGGAACACTTGCAGAATTCGCTAAGGAGTTATTCGGTGAAGATACTAAGGTTAAGTTCAGACCACATCATTTCCCATTCACAGAGCCTAGTGCCGAGATGGATGTAAGCTGCTTTAAATGTGGCGGCAAGGGATGCCGTTTTTGTAAGGGTGAGGGCTGGATTGAAATACTTGGCTGCGGAATGGTTCACCCACATGTATTTGAAATGTGCGGAATTGATAAAGATAAATATACAGGTTTTGCGTTTGGCGTAGGTCTTGAAAGAGTTGCCCTTCTTAAATACGAAATCGATGATATGAGATTGTTATACGAGAATGATACAAGATTCTTAAAGCAGTTCTAATTAATAATAAGTGGAGGATAAGTATGGATACATCTATTAAATGGATAAAGGACCTTGTTCCAGGTTTAGAGTGTACAAATCAGGAATTCAGAGATGCTATGACTCTTTCAGGTACTAAGGTAGAATGTTTTAATGAGCTTGATAAAAATCTGGATAAAATTGTTGTAGGACAGATTGTTTCAGTAGAAAGACATCCAGATGCAGACAAGCTTGTAGTATGTCAGGTGAATGTAGGAAATGAAACTGTTCAGATAGTTACAGGTGCTCCTAATATTGAACCAGGAACAAGTGGACAGAAAGTTCCAGTTGTTCTTGACGGCGGACGTGTGGCTGGCGGACACGATGGAAGTCCACTTCCAGAAGGTGGAATTAAGATTAAAAAAGGCAAGTTAAGAGGCGTTGAGTCTTATGGAATGATGTGTTCAATTGAAGAACTTGGTTCATCAAGAGAATTCTATCCAGATGCAGCAGAAAATGGTATTTATATATTTGGTGATGATGCCAAAGTAGGAGAGAGTGCTGTAGAATATCTTGGACTTGATGATACAGTATTTGAATATGAGATTACTAACAACCGTGTAGACTGCTATAGTATCCTTGGTATCGCAAGAGAGGCAGCAGCTACATTCAGAAAGCCATTCAATCCTCCAGTTGTTAATGCTACAGGCAATAGCGAAGATGTTAATGACTATATTAAGATTGAAGTAGCAGCTAAGCAGCTTTGCAAGAGATATACAGCAAGAGTTGTTAAGAATATAAAGCTTGCTCCATCACCAAAGTGGATGCAGCACAGACTTATGACAGCAGGCATCAGACCTATTAATAACATAGTAGATATTACTAACTATGTTATGACAGAATATGGTCAGCCAATGCACGCTTATGATTATGATACAATCGCTGATAAGAAGATTATTGTAAGAACTGCTGCTGAGAATGAGAAGTTCGTTACACTTGATGGACAGGAAAGAACACTTGATTCAGAAGCACTTCTTATATGTGATGGAGAAAAGGCTATTGGTCTTGCTGGTATTATGGGTGGTGAGAACTCAATGATAACAGATGATGTTAAGACAATGCTTTTTGAAGCTGCAACATTTGATGGAACTAATATAAGAAAGTCAACTAAGAAGATTGGTTTAAGAACAGATGCTTCTGGTAAGTTTGAGAAGGGCTTAGATCCAGAGCTTGCACTTGAAGCTATGAACAGGGCCTGTGACCTTATAGAACAGTTAGGTGCAGGTGAAGTAGTTGGCGGTGTTGTTGATATATATGATGAGCCGGTATCTAAGAAGAGAATATCATTTGAACCAGATAAGTATAATGCACTTCTTGGAACAAATGTATCAAAGGAAGATATGCTTTCATATTTCAAGAGACTTGAAGTAGAATATGATGAAGCTTCTAATGAGCTTATTATTCCTACATTTAGACAAGATCTTAACAGAGATGCAGATATTGCAGAGGAAGTAGCAAGATTCTTCGGATATGATAATATTCCTACAACACTTCCAAAGGGTTCTACAACAATGGGTAAGATACCATTTGAGAGAAGTATTGAAGATGTAGCAGGTGAAGTTGCACAGTTCTGTGGATTCTCACAGGCTATGACATATTCATTTGAAAGCCCTAAGGTATTTGATAAGCTTAAGCTTGCGGCCGACTCAGAATACAGAAAGACAGTGGTTATCTCTAATCCATTAGGAGAAGATTTCTCAATAATGAGAACACTTCCTGTTAATGGTATGCTTACATCATTATCAACTAACTATAACAGACGTAATAAGAATGTTAAGTTATATGAGCTTGCAAAGGTATATCTTGCAGCAGATGATGTTAACGAGCTTCCAGATGAGAGAGTTATGTTCACGCTTGGAGCATTTGGAGATGTTGATTTCTTCCAGATGAAGGGTGTAGTTGAAGAATTCCTTGAAAGAATTGGAATGAGAGTTAAGCCGGAATACAATCCAGAGGCAGGAATTACATTCCTTCACCCAGGACGTCAGGCAGAGATTATCTATGATGGAACAAAGATTGGCTATATGGGTGAATTACATCCAGATGTAGCAGATACTTATTCATTAGGCGACAGAACATATATTGTTGTTATTGACCTTTCAATTGTAACTAAGATGGCAAGCTTTGACAGAAAGTTTGAGGGTATTGCCAAGTTCCCAGCAGTTACAAGGGATATAAGTATGGTTATGCCTAAGTCAGTTCTTGTAGGAAAGATTGAGAAGATAATCGAGAAACGCGGCGGAAGCATACTTGAGAGTTACAAGTTATTTGATATATATGAAGGTGCCCAGATTAAAGAGGGCTACAAGTCAGTAGCATATTCAATATCTTTCAGAGCTAAGGACAGAACACTTGAGGATAAGGATATCACACCAGTAATGGAGAAGATATATAAAGACTTAAGTGATAATGGAATTGAACTTCGTATGTAGTGAATATAGAGTGCACAATCTGAATAGAGGATTATTATGGATTTACATGATTTTTATTATGATCTGCCAGAGGAACTTATAGCACAAGACCCTCTGTCAGACCGTTCAAGCTCCAGATTGATGGTTCTTGATAAGAACACAGGAGCTATAGAACACAAGATATTTAGGGATATAACAGAATATCTTAAGCCGGGCGACTGCCTTGTAATTAATGATACTAAGGTTATACCTGCAAGACTTATCGGTGAGAAAGAAGGAACAGGTGCTGCCATTGAAGTGCTTTTGTTAAAAAGACTTGAAGACAGACAGGATACGTGGGAAGTCCTTGTTAAGCCAGGAAAGAAATGCAAGGTTGGTGCAAGGATAGTATTTGGTGGCGGAAAGCTTACAGGTGAGATTATTGATATAGTTGAGGAAGGTAACAGACTTATACAGTTTAGTTATGATGGCATATTTGAGGAAATTCTTGATGAACTAGGACAGATGCCGCTTCCACCATATATCACACATAAGCTTGAAGATAAGAACCGCTATCAGACAGTATATGCCAAGCACGAGGGTTCAGCAGCAGCACCTACGGCAGGACTACATTTTACAAAAGAACTGCTTAAACAGATAGAAGATATGGGAGTGAAGATTGCAAGAGTTACTCTTCACGTAGGTCTTGGAACATTCAGACCAGTTAAGGTTGAGAATATACTTGATCATCATATGCACTCAGAATTCTATCAGGTTGATAAAGAAGCAGCAGATATAATTAATAATACCAAGGCTAATGGTGGAAGAGTTATTGCTGTAGGAACTACAAGCACAAGAACTCTTGAATCAGTAGCTGATGAAAATGGACATATACCAGTTAAGAGTGGCTGGACAGAAATATTTATATATCCAGGTTATAAGTTTAAGGCAATAGATTGTCTTATAACTAATTTCCATCTCCCAGAATCAACTCTTGTAATGCTTGTGTCAGCACTTGCAGGAAGAGAAAATGTTCTTAATGCTTATGAAGTTGCAGTAAAAGAACGTTACAGATTCTTTAGTTTTGGGGATGCTATGTTCATTAAGTAGGCGTTAGATGTTTACAAAGTTACAATTAACTTAATAATACTAATAAATGTGAGTAGTACAGATGATCGCGGCTGTAAGTGTCGAAAGACCGCAGGTGAGGAAAGTCCGGGCTTCGCAGGGCAGGATGCCGGATAACGTCCGGTGGAGGTGACTCCAAGGCTAGTGCAACAGAAATATACCGCCAGTGCTTAACACTTAGTGTTGAGCTTATTGGTAAGGGTGGAAAGGCAGTGTAAGAGACTACCGTGGTATTGGTAACAATACTGGCTATGTAAACCCCATTCGAAGCAAGACCAAATATAAAGCGATACGGCTGCCCGTCGTGCTTTTAGGTAGGTTGCTTGAGCCTGCTGGTAACAGCAGGTCTAGATAGATGATCATCAGTAGTCAGGTCAAAGCCTGGCTGGACATAACCCGGCTTATAGTACTGCTCATATTTTTTTATTTAATAGGAAATTCCAATATAATTTCCTATTAAATAAAAGGCACTATGTGCCAGTTATGCGCACTCGCGTGAAGCTGTAGTTTGTCGCAAGCGACAGCACTCGTCGCGAGAATGTGCTCAGCACATTCTTTTTTATAATAGGAAATGGATGGATAGTAATGAACAATAATGATTATAAAGATAACAATGAGAACTTAAACAGTGAGAACACTGTGGATAATAAAAGCAGCCAGAACAGTGGTCATAGAAGAAGCAATGTCCAGCATACTGGCAGTAATACAGCTAACAATAACAGCCGTCACAATGTAAGAGAGGGCAGTAACAATAATTCAGAACATCACAGCAGCAATAGTAGTGAAGGACACCACAGCCACCATAGCAGTGGGGAACATCACAGCCACCATAGCAGTGGGGAACATCACAGCCACAGTGGTAAGAAGAGATTAACAAAACAGCAGAAAAAGAAACGTACTATAACAATTGTTTCAATAGTAGCTGCGGTTGTTGTTATTATAGGAATTATGGGTGTTAAAGGCTTATCTGATGCCAAGGGAATGTTAAAGAATGCTAATGAATTAAAGACAGAGATGAATGATATGCTTGGAGCTGTAAAAGCCCAGGATGCTGAGGCAGCTAATACAGCAGTATTAAAGCTTGACAATACAACTTATAAGATAAGCAAGACATTATCAAGCCCATTGTGGAAGATGGCAAGCCACATTCCGGTTGCAGGAAAGTATGTTAAGTCAGTAGATACACTTATAGGACTTGTTGAAGATGCATCAGATGATATTATAAAGCCGGCAGTAGCAACAATATCAGAATACCCTATGTCAGGTCTTAAAGTAGGTGATGGTTTTAGTGTAACAACAATTAATGCCTATCTTGATCTTTTAGAGCAGATACAGCCAGTGGTTAATAATATGACTGCTAAGATGAACAAGGTTGAACTTCCGGGAAGTATGGGAACAATGATATCTTCTTATAGTGATAAGATAACATCACTTATGAGTATGTACACAGATTATGAAGATTACATTCCATTAATGAAAGCATTTATCGGCGATGGAAGTGATAAGGTATATCTTCTTGCTGCACAGAATACAGCAGAGATAAGAGCTGCAGGTGGTTTCCCAGGTTCAATCGGAACAATAAGGGTTGAAGATGGTGTAATGTCAATTGGAGATTTTAATCCTGTTAATGATGTATTGGCAACATATCCACCAGATGAAGCTAATGTTACAAGAAAAGAATTAAAGATATTTAATGATACGTTAATCTATTCAAGAGATGCAAGTTTTAACCCTGATTTTGAAAGAGCTGCTCAGATATGGGCTTTGGCTTATGAAGCTAAGCACGGTGAGAGCGTTGATGGTGTGCTCTCACTTACACCGACTATTATACAGAAGGTTCTTAGAATATCAGGACCAATTACACTTCCTGATGGAACAGAGCTTAATGGTGATAATGCCGTATCAGTATTACAGTATGAGCTTTATTATAAATATCTTAGCGACAGAGGTACTAATGTTGATTATAATGAAGCTAATGAATATGTCGATGGTCTTTTTGCAGAGACAGCCAAGCAGGCAATGGCAGTATTGGTATCAGGCTTTAATTTTAAGAGAATTAATGAATATGTAGATATGTTTAATGAGGGTGTTGAGGAGAACACAATTATGCTTTGGTTCGTAGATGAGCAGGAAGAGCAGTATGCTAAGGACGCAGGTTGTTCAGGAAATCTTAATGATGACCCGGCTAATCCAGAAGCAGGAGTGTTCTTTAGCTTATATGAGCCTTGTAAATTAGGCTGGTTCTTAAATATTGATACAGAGATGAGTGAGCCTGTTATTAATGCAGATGGAACAAGAAGCTATGATATTACTGTGACATTAACTAATACAATTAAAAGAAGCAATATAACAAGAGCAGGTGGTTATATTCTTGGTGGATTCGATGGTGGAATAAGAGGATTTGTTCATTTATTCGCACCAGCAGGTGGTACTATAGGTAACTTTGAGACTAATAATGGCCTTAAGATAACAACTGATGAGTATGATAATCTTGAAGTTGGTTATAATGTTGATCTTGTAGTAGAAGCAGGTTCACCACAGGTAATAAAGTATACAGTAACAACAGCAGAAGGCGTTGATACACCACTTAAGATTCGCACAACACCTACATTACAGGCATACAGATAAAACAAGTAAGTATTGAATATTTTAGAAAGTGTTATGAAGGCAGGTTGTAGTGTATACAGCCTGTTGATTATATGGTATATATGAAATAAAAGGGGATGTGAAAAAACTCGATTGAGTTTTTTCACATCCCCAAAAAATGTTCGAAAATTACCCCTGGTATATCAGAAGTTTCATCGTCAGCACTTGAAAAATACAATTTCTTTCCATAAGAAAATCTGTAGATGAGATATCTTGACGATTTCGCAACCTGTTTGTAACGTTCGGAAACTTTTTGATACAATACCGTATTAAGTGTATTGTCATTATGCTTTTCCATATAGGTTCTGCCATTTGATTTGAACGTCCGTGATGATGCCTGCACCGTTGTCGTCCTGACATTGGTTATCGCAAAACATCCCAGAACCATAAACAATAACAACAGACATAGTTTCAAATGCTTTCTCTTTGTGTTTTTCATTTTCTTTTTTCTTTTTCGTATTCTTTCAGTTCTTTCAGAGCCTTCTCACCCTGTGGGTAAAGAATGATGATATTAAAGATCGTCATCAGTCCGATTCCAACATCACCAAGATCCCAAACAAATGTATATGCTGCAAGGCCGCCGATGAACAGCATCACAAGCGCCAGTACTTTGTATGCAGTCTGTGAAGCCCAGTTATCTCCGAAAAGATATGCAACATTGCATCTCGCATAAAAAAGGATGCCCAGAAACGTCGAAAAACTGAATAAAAACAGCGTCGCCGCAATAAAGATCACACCAAAACGGCCAAGATGATGTTCCATTGCTGTCTGCAGAAGATCCATTCCGGAAAGTCCTGTAACTTTTTCTTCCGGCGCAAGCAGCATGATAAATGCTGTACAGCTGCAGATCACGATCGTATCCACAAATACCCCGAGCGCCTGTACCAATCCGGCTTTGACCGGCTGGTCACATTCTGCCGCTGCTGCCGCACACGGAGCAGATCCGGAACCTGCTTCATTCGAAAACAGTCCACGTTTGATTCCATTCATTAGGACTGCGCCAAAACCGCCGGCTGCTGCCTGTCGGAATCCAAATGCTTCCTCAAAAATTCTTGCAAAAACACCCGGTAAACTTCCAAGATTCATCACAATGATCAGAATCGTGATTGCAAAATAGCATACCGCCATGACCGGCACTACCATATCCAGGATCTTAACTGTCGCATCTTTACGAAGCACTATCACAGCAGCCACAGCAACAAGTACTACCGTCATATAGATCGGCGGAATGGAAAATGCATTTTTAAATGAAGAAACAACAGAATTGCTGATCACTTGACTGATACCGCACCAGCAGATCAGACCGGAGATTGCAAACAACACAGAAATCATCACTTTGTTTCTCTTTTTCTTTTGTTTTTCTTCTACATATGCATGAATATAATACGCCGGACCGCCGCGGTAACCTCCGTACAGCGGATCTTTTTCTTTATAAAGCTGTGCCAGTGTCGCTTCAATAAAAGCTGTTGATGAACCGATAATTGCCGTCACCCACATCCAGAAAACCGCACCGGCGCCGCCTGCCGAAATTGCCGCAACAACACCGACCAGATTTCCCATACCGACACGGGTTGCCGTCGAAACGATCAGTGTCTGAAATGAAGACAGACTGTTTTTTTCTTGTTTCTTCTCAACCAGTGCCTGCACCATATCCGGGAACAGGCGAATCGGCAGAAAACGCGTCCGAACCGTAAAATAAATTCCTGTAGGAATCAGTAATATAATCAGAAGCGAAATCCCCAGAGTGCTGCCGCCCGGCAGTGGAATCTGCACCAGATCTCCCCACAGAAAACTATATACTTTCTCAATCAGAGTAACTATCATACTTTAAACCCTCTTCCATACTCACAACATCCGGGATACATGCTGCTCACGTCATCTACAACAGCCTGATTCCCGGACAAATTCCATAATAGTATAGCCCATATTAACCCTTAAACGCAAGTACTTTTAAGGTTTAAAGTCAAAAACTTTAAATAATTAAATCTTTCAACTATGTTTGAAGCCTACAGCATCGTTTAACATGGAATTTCATCAAGTATTGTTTGCATTATCTAAATACCATTGGTTCACTGGTAACTAAGTATGTACCGGATTATCTGAATGAAATCGTTAAGCAGCTAGTACTTTTATGGGAACTGGATACAAGTACATTTGTTTACGGAAGTGGAAAGCGAAAATCCAAAGAACAGCGTCATTATGAACACTTGACTTTCGGAATTATGAAAAACGACCGTTGGTACAAGAGAATTGTCCGAAGAGGTATTCATTCAGTCAAACTGGAAGTTTTACTTGTGGCGATAGGCCACAATCTATATAAATATCAGAAAAAAAAGATGAGAAACAGAACTGCCGCATAGATTCAAAAAAAGAATTTCTATGGGGTAGGGGAAGTGCGCTTTCTTTGCGCATGATTTCAGTCATTTATACACAACAGGTACAAAAAGGGAGATGCGAAAAAACTCAATCGAGTTTTTTCACATCCCCTTTTTACTATATAATCAGAAGATTACATTAGAACTTCAAGCTTATATAATAAAGCTGTACGAATGTTGTATTGGGGGATATTATTTACCAGTATATTTCTCTTCACAGTATTTACATCTGTATACCTGCTTAACAGGGTCAGAAAGAACAAATACATGGTCAAGACCCTGTTCAATAGAAGTAATACATCTAGGATTCTTACATTTGATAACATTAGTAATCTGCTTTGGTAATGAAAGTGATTTCTTATCTACTATCTGTCCGTCTTTAATAATATTAACAGTGATATTATGATCGATAAATCCTAATACATCTAAATCAACAAGGTCAAGTCCGCCCTCAATCTTGATAATATCCTTTCTTCCCATTTTACTGCTTCTTGCATTCTTGATAATAGCAACCTGACAGTCGAGTTCGCCAAGACCAAGGTTATTATATATCATCATTGATTTGCCGGCTTCAATATGGTCTAGTACAAAGCCTTCATTAAGTTGTCCTACATTTAACATAATTACCCTCCTATATTTACTTGTTATTAAGACCAAGAAGTGTCATAATAAGAGCCATTCTTACATATACACCGAATTGTACCTGTTTAAAGTAAGCAGCTCTTGGGTCATCATCTATATCTACTGATATTTCATTAACACGAGGAAGTGGGTGAAGAACATACATATCCTCTTTTGCAAGAGCCATTTTTGACTTATCAAGTATATAGAAATCTTTCATTCTGAGGTATTCATCTTCTGAGAAGAATCTTTCACGCTGTACTCTTGTCATATATAATATGTTAAGCTCAGGCATAGCATCTTCTAGGTTTTCCATTTCAATGAATTCAGCATGGTTGGCTTTTAATACATCATCTCTTATATAATCAGGTATTCTTAATTCCTTAGGAGATATAAGCACGAATTTGACATTTTTATATCTTACGAGTGAATTGATAAGTGAATGAACAGTTCTTCCGAACTTAAGGTCACCACAAAGGCCTATTGTAAAGTTGTCAAGAGAACCGCGGAGTTCCCTTATAGTCATAAGATCTGTAAGTGTCTGTGTTGGGTGCTGGTGTCCGCCATCACCTGCATTGATTACAGGTATAGAAGACTTGCTTGCTGCAACCATAGGAGCACCTTCTTTTGGGTGGCGCATAGCACATATGTCTGCATAGCAGGAAATTACCCGTATAGTATCAGCCACGCTTTCGCCCTTTGATGCTGAACTTGAGTTAGCAGAAGAAAAACCTAATACAGACCCTCCAAGATTGAGCATTGCTGCTTCAAAACTAAGACGGGTTCTTGTACTAGGTTCATAAAATAAAGTTGCTAACTTTTTACCATCACATACATGGCTGTATTTTTTAGGATCTTTAGAAATGTCTCTTGCAAGATTAAGTAAATCTTCAAGTTCTGTGACACTTAAGTCTAGTGGACTAAGTAAATGTTTCATTAATTGTTCCTCCACAAGTATATATTATTGTGCTCTTGGCACTCTGTTATATATATTACTATTAATTAGATTAATTCTCAATTGTTATTTTAAAAAAAATGTGATAAAATTATGAATATTTGTGATATGCATAGATGCGTTGCATAAGAATGGAGGAGCAATATGTCTAAGATAATATTAACAGGTGACCGTCCAACAGGAAAGCTTCATGTTGGTCATTATGTTGGTTCATTAAAGAGAAGAGTAGAATTACAGAATTCAGGTGAATACGATAAGATATTTATTATGATAGCAGATGCTCAGGCACTTACAGATAATGCTGATAATCCTGAGAAGGTACGCCAGAACATAATAGAGGTTGCACTTGATTATCTTTCAGTCGGTTTAGACCCAGCTAAGTCTGATATATTTATTCAGTCACAGATTTCACAGCTTACAGAGCTTACATTTTATTATATGAATCTTGTTACAGTTTCAAGACTTCAGAGAAACCCAACAGTTAAGTCAGAGATCCAGATGCGTAACTTTGAAGCGAGCATACCGGTTGGATTTTTCTGCTATCCAATAAGCCAGGCCGCTGATATAACAGCATTTAAGGCTACAACAGTTCCGGCAGGTGAGGATCAGGAGCCGATGATTGAACAGACAAGAGAGATTGTAAGAAAGTTCAATTCAGTATATGGAGATACATTGGTAGAACCACAGATACTTCTTCCGGATAATAAAGTATGTTTAAGACTTCCAGGTACAGATGGCAAAGCTAAGATGAGTAAGTCGCTTGGTAACTGCATATATCTTTCTGATACAGAAGAAGATGTTAAGAAAAAGGTTATGAGTATGTATACAGATCCAGATCATATTAAGGTATCGGATCCTGGTAAGATAGAAGGTAATACTGTATTTACATATCTTGATGCATTCAGTAAGGAAGAAGACTTTGGATTATTCTTACCAGAGTATAATAACCTTGATGAATTAAAAGACCACTATAAGAGAGGTGGACTTGGTGATGTTAAGGTTAAGAAGTTCCTTTTAAATGTTCTTAACAAGGAATTAGAGCCAATCAGAAATAGAAGACACGAATATGAGAAGGATATTCCTTATGTATACGAGATACTTAAACAGGGAACTAAGAATGCTTATGAGGTAGCAGAACAGACATTAAGCGAAGTTAAGGCTGCTATGAAGATTAATTACTTTGATGATGTTCAGCTTATAAATGCACAGTCAGAAAAGTACAGCGGATAATAAAAAGGCACTGTGCCATATATGTATTCAGGATGAGAATGCATATAGCACAGTGCCTTTTGCTTTGATAAAGGCTTGGTCTGGATTTATGGCCAAGCCTGCATTAATTAATCTAACTTTTTAATAACCATATTGTTAGGACGTGATATTTTAAGTTCTTTGCCATTCATAACAATAAGTCCTTTGGTATAGTCTACAGTAAATATTGTTATTGAGTTGCCTTCATTATTCATGGATAAAAGGTGCTTGTCATCAGGAAAAAGGCATATGTACTTAGGATAATCACCACTTACAGGAAGTGAGTTAAGTGTAATTATCTTTCCTGTAGTCTTGTCCACAGAATATATTGTAGCAGTGTTATCACCGGCATTAGAGCAGATTAAGTTATTGCCTGAATTAGTAAGGCATATGTCTGAAGCTGCACTGTTAGACTTATGGTCGCGTCTTACAGTGAATATATTCTGAATCATCTCAAATCTGTTCTTATCAGAAGAAGCATCATAAGAATATACGTTAATATAATTCTTTAATTCACATACAACATAAGCGAATCGTCCATCTTCTGAGAATATCATCTTTCTTGGAGCAGATTCAAGCTGTGAACGTATAATATCAAAAAGCTTGAGCTTTCCAGTTGTATGGTTGAATTCATAAAGCTTAATCTGGTCAATTCCAAGATCACATACACATAAAAGTTCTTCATCAGGTGTAAAGCAGGTATGACTTATATGGGGTCTGAAATTACGTTCAGCAACGCTTCCAAGACCCTTATGAAATACCTCATCAGCTATATCGCCTAAAGAACCATCAGCATTAATATGCATTACAGTAATCTTGCCATCGTGATAGCCGGAAATAACAAGAAAACGGTTATCCTTAGTTACAGAAATATGACAGCCTCTCATTCCGTTGATAGAAGCAACATTCATAAGTTCAAGAGAACCATCTTCAGTAATAGCAAATGCAGAAATACCCTGATCACATATTGCGTATAAATACTTCTTATTAGAAGATAATGTTATATATGAGGGATTATCAATTGTAACCTCACATCTTTCAGTTATTCGTCCCTTTTCAACGTCCATATCATATATATGAATACCTTTGCTGCTTTCGTGGGTATAAGTACCTGCATAAGCCACATATCTATCGTTCATAAGTAACCTCCAATCAAAATATAACGTATAGTCAAGATAAGTTAAATAACCGTGTACTCACTAAATTATATGTATATATTAGCATTTTTCTTTATGTTTATCAAGGCAGACATTGACAAGGATAATGTCACGCCCAATAGATTTGATACATCTGAAAGGTATGACATACACAAATTCACGTCCAAAGAAGCCGCAAAGCCGTCCAGGACCAGGAATTATTATAGAATTGATACAGCCATTTTTAGGGTCAAAGTCAATATCAATAACACAGCCTATAATACAGCAGTCCTCTTCGTTGATAACCTGCTTGTTTTTTAGTTCAAATATCTTCATACAACACCTCATTTTATATAATTATACTTAATATAAAATATGTATTTTTAAAGGGGAAAGTGCATATAACAGGTATAATAATGAAATATTAATGAACAAATGTGTTATGGGTTTGACACACAGATTGGCATAGGCTATCATATTAAATAATAAAATTGATAATTTGATGGAGGAAAATATATGTATTATTTCTATGATGCAACATATATACTCGTTATTATAGGTGCAATAATAAGTCTTATAGCATCTATGAATGTTAAATCGACATTTAACAGATATGATAAGTATAACAGCCGTTCAGGGCTTACAGGTGCTATGGCAGCACAGGAAATATTAAGAGCGGCAGGAATTACTAATGTAAGAATTGAGAGAGTAAGCGGTAATCTTACAGACCATTATTCACCAAAGGAAGGAGTTCTTAGATTATCAGATTCTGTATACAATTCAACATCAGTAGCAGCTATAGGCGTGGCCGCCCATGAGTGTGGACATGCTATGCAGTATGACGAAGAATATTTTCCAATTAAGATAAGAGCAGCTGTAATACCGATAGCTAATATTGGTTCAGCTCTTTCATGGCCAATAATTCTTTTAGGTTTATTTCTTGGAGCTACAGGACTTATGCAACTTGGAGTAGTGCTTTTCTCACTTGTTGTAGTATTCCAGCTTCTTACTCTCCCGGTTGAATTTGATGCTTCCGCAAGAGCATTAAGAACCTTAAGAGAACGTAATATGCTTGAGTCAAGTGAACTTACTGGTGCAAGAAAGGTGCTTACAGCAGCAGCATTAACATATGTAGCGGCACTTCTTACATCTATTCTTCAGCTTTTAAGACTTGTTCTTCTTACAAGAAGAGATGATTAATATTAAATATGTATATAATTGCCAGTTCACAACAGTATAAAAGTACATTTATGTGGCAATGCTTGTAATATAAGCGAACTTAAATGTATGCCTTTCCACTAAAGATAAATGTTCGCAATGTCTTTAGGAGGAAAGGTTAATGGCTGGTGTAAAAGTTACGATATGTGGTGTTAATACGCAGGAGCTGCCTCTGCTAAGTGCGAAGGAGAAGAAAGAGCTTTTATTAAAGATAAAGGCTGGTGACCAGACAGCAAGAGAGAGATTTATTAAAGGTAATCTCCGTCTGGTATTAAGCATTGTTGGCAGATTTTCTAACAGTAATGAAAATGTGGATGATTTATTCCAGATTGGCTGTATAGGTCTTATAAAATCAATAGACAATTTTGATGTATCGCAGGGCGTGCAGTTCTCAACCTATGCAGTTCCTATAGCATATAGGAAGTGCTAATGCCGCATTTATCGCGTTTTACAATTATATAATTCCAGCATTGTCGCTTATATGTCGCACATATGTCTATTATGTGTCGCTATAAGTGATTTTTTTTATGCAAAAATGTAACTAGAAAGAGAGGTAGTGCAAATGTTTTCTGATGAAGTAAGAGAAAAAATCTTGAGTAAAGAAGAATTACAAAAACTTGACTTAGTAACATTATCTCTTGTTATCCACGCAATCGAAGAAGTCTTGGAGGAGGTAGAAGATGATAAACAATCCTTATCAGGCAACACCTATGATGAATAATAATTATATGCCTATGCAGAATCCATATGCGGATAGAATGAACTTTTTGCAAAATTATCAGCAGAGCTTACAACAGCCAGTGGCAGGGACACAAATGTCCTTAGCAAATCAACAGCCTATGCCGCAGCAGATAGCAGGCATTAATGGACGAATAGTACAGGCAGTTGAAAATATTAATGCAAATGAAGTGCCTATGGATGGCTCAATGGCATTTTTCCCTAAACAGGATATGTCGGAAATTTATGTCAAGGGTTGGGACGCTGACGGAACCATTAATACGGTTGTGTATAAGCCTTATACAGCCCCTAAAGATAATCAGACAGTAAATTCTATGGCTAATACAGAAAACGCTAAATTTACCCTATCAGACGAAAGCACACAGCTATTTCTGAATAAGTTTGAGGAATTATCGGAGAAAATAGGGCAGTTGGAAAATAGATTTGATAAATCTTTAGGAACACAGAGAAAAACATCAAGAACTCAAAGTAAGGGCGGTGATGAAGAATGAATCAGCAGTTAATTCAAACTATAAATCAACTTAAGTCAATTCGGAATCCACAGCAAATGGCAATGAATTGTTTACAACAGTCGGCACAGCGTGGAAATCCTATGGCAAAAAACTTGCTTAATCAGATAAACAGTGGAAACACGCAAGGCGCAGAGCAAATTTTAAGTAATTTTATGAATACACAAGGAATAAACCTTAATGATATTAAGGGTATGATGAATTAGGACATTTTGGGTTGTGCGCACATAATGACCGGTTATCCCATTTGTTAATAAAATAAATGGAGGTAAACAAGATGTTTAATTCAAACGGAGTTAGTCTCGCAGATATTGCCGCAGTAACAGGCAATAATCGTAATAACGATGGTATGTGGGGCAATGGTGCATGGTGGATTGTAATTCTCTTAATCTTTGGCTGGGGAAATAACGGCTGGGGCGGTTTCGGTGGAAATGGCAACGGCGCAGGCTACACTGATTCAGCTATACAGAGGGGTTTTGACAATCAGGCAGTTATCAGCAAGTTAGATGGCATTTCTAACGGACTTTGTGATGGCTTCTACGCTATGAACAACAGTATGCTCACTGGCTTTAATGGCATTAACACAAATATTATGCAGACAGGCTATGGCATACAGCAGGCTATCAATGCTGATACAGTCGCTAATATGCAGAATACAAATGCATTACAGGCGCAGCTCGCTAACTGCTGCTGTGAAACTCGTGAAGCTATCCAAGGTGTAAACTACAACATGGCAACTAACACTTGTGCTTTACAGAACACAATGAACAATAATACAAGAGATATTATTGACAGCCAACAGGCAGGAACAAGAGCTATTCTTGATTACTTATGTACAAAGGAAAATGCAGATTTGAGAGATAAGGTACAGAAGCTTGAGCTTTCTGCTTCACAGGATAGACAGAATGCACTTCTGACTACTGCAATGACAGCACAGACACAGCAGATTGTCAACTCTGTAAACCCTACAGCTATTCCAGCCTATGTTGTGCCTAATCCTAATGCTTATGCTTATGGATGTGGTTGCAATACAGGATGTGGTTGCTAAACAATTAAATAATCAAGTATCTTAATCAAATTTAATCGGTTTAATTCTTGGTTTATCTTGGTTTTAATCGGTTTAATCGAGTTAAGTGTCGAGTTTAACTCGAAAAAAACTCGAAAGATTATGTCTGCTAAGCAGTATTACTTACAAACACAAAGGGCAGACTATAATGTTTGCCCTTATTTTTATGAAAGAGAGGTAAAGATAATGGAAATAACAGGAATTGCATTACAAACAGTTACCGCCGGAGAAGATGTTGCATTCACAGAAACAGCAGTAAACGGAACAAAATGTATAGTCCACAGACAGGGAAGCGGAATTATAAAGCTAAGAGGTATTACAAATCAGTGCAAAGCAAGATTTTTAGTATCTTATAGTGGAAACATTCAGATTCCGACAGGCGGTACAGTAGAAGCTATCTCGCTTGCTATTGCAGTAGACGGAGAGCCTTTGCAGTCAACACGAATGATTGTAACGCCAGCCGCAGTTGAGAATTTCTTTAATGTATCGGCTCAGGCATACGTTGATGTGCCTTGTGGCTGTTGCAGTACAGTAGCGGTGCAGAATACGTCTACACAGGCTATCGAGGTGCAGAACAGTAATTTGATTGCAGTAAGGGAGGCTTGATATTATGCATAAATGGGCTAAACAGATTATGGAATGTGTCAAGGCAAAAGTTGAAGCAATCGGATTAGATAACTTTGAGGGGCAGAACCTTGACGATTTAAAGGATTTTACAGAAATAGCAAAGAACATAGCTTGCTTTGACAAGGATTACAGAATTGTTGAAGCTATGGAAAAGTCAGAAGATAATGAGGATATTATGCGTATGCTTGAACAGTACGAAGATTATCCGGACAGAAGATATTATGACCACTACCGCTATGCTAACGGCAGATTTGCCCCTAAAGGCAAGGGAACATATCGTAGAGGATATGAAGAACCGCCTTATTACCATATGTACCCAGAAGCAGAACATATGAGGGATATGGATAGAGATTATGGCAAGATGTACTATACAGAGCCAATGTCTGAAAGCGGCTATGACAGAGCGAAGAGAAACTACACAGAAACTAAGGAAATGCACAAGGCTAATACACCGGAAGATAAAGAACACAAGATGAAGTCACTTGACAGCTATACTAAGGAACTTGCAAGCGATATTACAAGCATGGTGGCTGATATGTCAGCAGAAGAGAAGAATTTGCTTAGAACAAAGTTAAGCACTCTTGTATCTAAGATATGATTTTAAGGGCTATGAGTAGCAATATTCATAGCCTGTTTTATTCAGAAAGGAGCATACAGATGATTTTTAGCATTAATGGCACAATCTGGCACATACAATATAAAAATTCAAATTCAAGCAAATTAAGGCGGTCAGACAATGTCTCTGTACTAGGTGTAACTGATAGAAATACGCGTACGATTTATTTATCAAACAAACTACAGGGATTTATGCAACGCAAAGTGCTTATACACGAAGTATGCCACGCAATCTGTATGTCCTACGATGTATATTTGCCTATCGAACAGGAAGAGATATTGTGTGATTTTGTAGCAACTTATGGCGATGAAGTATTTGACATTGTTGATATGGTTTTAGGGGCAGTTAGGAGAGTGGGATGATGAGTATAGATGAGTTGTTAAAGATAATTCAAAAGACTAATCCGACTATGACTAAGGAATTGTTGATATATGAGCTTGGTCAATGTCGGTATTCAAGTAAAGCATTAATTTATACAGAAAGTTGCTGTATTGACAATAATATCTAAAAATGCTATTATTTAATAGATGTAAACAATAGATAACTATTATATCATTTTACCTTAATAGAACCATAGTGGAAAGTTGCATTGATACATTTTTGTATAGGTGCAACTTATTTTATTTTGGAGGTTTTATTATGAGAGTTATAAGGTTAAAAATGTATCAAGAAATGGCTAGATTTAACAATCCATCAGCGCCAAGAGGCGTAGATTGTTACCCTTTGCCACCATTTAGCACAGTTAACGGATTTATTCATTCAATGTGTCAATGGAAAAAGTATCATAAATTAGATTATTTTGTTACTGGCAAAGGTGTTTACAATACCAAAACACAGAAAGAATGGCACGGCGGCAAGCGTTTTAACAAAGTTAGTGATGAAATGCTTAAGCGTTGGGATATTATAACAGATTATACAGACGGAAGCCATACCGGCTGGGTTAGTACAGTTAAATATCATTTAATGCTAGTTGATTTATACACAACTATATACATCAAAGCTAATGATAGTGACATAGATGATATATACAATGCGTTACTAAACCCACCGGTATATCCATCATTAGGTGAGTATGGTGATTTATGCAAGATTGAAGCGGTAGATATTGTAGAACTTAAGGAGCTTGACAAAGCTATATCAGCTCCATTAGATATGCAATCTTATATTCCTGTTAATAAAGGTAATTTTGCAGGAACTATATATAGAATTAACAACAAATATGAAATCATCAAAGGTCTTAGACGATTCCAGAAAGTTCCTTGTTACTTAGTGGATAAAGGACAGGAAGTTGTTAGTAATCTTTTTGATGATGATAAACCGATTATTTTTATAGATTAATTTAAACCCCACGGAATATAATGCAACTTTTTTGCTACCTCCGTGGGGTTCTCTTTTATATTCGCAATTTCGATTTTGACAATTTTCGAAATTTGGTTCAGATTTTGTTTAAATCTTACTCTAAAAATTGGAAAAATTTTCTCATAAAATATAATGTGAAATTTTTGAAACCCCCCGTCATATGCAATTTTGAAATCCAAAAATCGGTTACACAGAATTTTAATTTTTGCTCCCGATTTCGTTCGGATTTGCCCTGAAAAATTGATGAAAAACTTTAACAGATTAAAGTGCATTATATAAACTTGACCGGCTGCGATTCGTGCTTATTTTGACTTTGTGGCTTTGCGGTTTGCCCCGTATGGCGGTTTTATTTCGTAAGTGCATAATTCCAAGGGTTAACACCTGCACGCCTTAAAATGCCTTTAACAGCGCTATATAAAATGGGTATAATATGCCCTTACAAGTTGTGGAAGCTGTCGCCAGTTCTGGAAGATATACCAGAACGCACACCGCCCCGGTTGGGGTACACTTGTACACCTAAAAAGCCTTATATATAAGCATAGCATTATTGTATTAATTTTTCAAGGTACGCAAAGAAAAACATATAATATATGCTTAATGCTTGCGGCTGGAATCGAACCCCGGAAAAGCCGACCTTGCTATTATATCGCTTCTTTTTCTTTGCTAATTTCTGCGGAAATTATTCCTTGCTCGAGGAAATAACGCAATGCGCTGCCACCAAAACGTTGTATATAATACTCTGCAAGCTCCGAAGTACTAAAAGTGTCTAATGCTGTGCCGACATCGCTATATATTCCACTATATGTTTTTTGCCTGCTTGCAAGTGCCTTATCAATTGGATTTTTTGGCTCTTCCTCTTTAACTCCTACAAGCCTATCAGCTCGCATTGTTCTAGTGTGTTCGTTTCCGCTTTCGTCGGAAATAATAACGCATTTAACGCTTTTTCCGCTCTTGGTAGGCTCTACGCTTTTAACTGTGGAAGTGTAACCAAAATTCCAAACTGTAACCATTCCCGGCTTTAATTCTGCCGCCGGAATTGCTTTTTGTGGTGTGTGTATTCCTTGTAATTTAATTGTTTTCATAATATCAGCCATCCTTTCATTGTTTGCCCTGTCTCATCGGTGCAGGTGGGGCAGCTCCTACAGACCGCCGGGCGGCGGTTTCGACTATTTTCCTGAATAAAATTCTTTCGATGCATCATTTGATGTAATTATAATAAACCAAAAACAGTTTAAAGTCAATAGATAAAATAAACTTTTTTTAGATTATTTTTTAATTGACTTTATAAGCCACAAATTATATAATGTAAGAAAAAATATAGGAGGGTACAAAGCTATGCTTGTATATAAAATAGATGTGCTTGATACGCTTAAAGAAAGTGGCTATAATTCCACACGCATATTAAAAGAGAACTTAATCAGCCAATCAGCAGTGCAGAAGATACGCAAAAATGAAATGGTGGGGATTAAGACGATTGAAAAATTATGTGAGTTGCTGGATATGCAACCGGGGAACATTATTAAGTATGTAGAGAAGAGATAAACCAAAAAAGATTTAAAAAGTATTGACAATAAACTAAAAAAGGTTTATTATAATGGTATAAACAAAGAAAGGGCAGCCGCAAAGGCTGGAAGGTGGAAAGGATGAAAACAATCGAATTATTAAACAAGGCTGTTGAGCTTGGATTTAGCAGAGAAAAGGCACTTGCTGATATAGACGCAAGCCTTGACGAAATAATCGGAGCAGAGAACAGAAAGCCAATCGCAGAAGAGGAAATAAGCGAAGAGCTGGCGAATGATATTTTATTTGGGTTTGAATGTGAAAAAGAAAACAATTAAGAAAGGTTAAAAGGTGAATGTTATGGAAATAACAAAAGAAATGCGCGAAGGCAAAGAGATTTACGCGCAGCGAAAGAACTATGAAAATGCTGAATTAGCTGTGCTTAATGGTGCTACAGAAGAACAGGCACAAGCAATAGCACGATTGTGCGGAGATAGGCACTATATCCATAGGAACAGAAGCAGTGTTTTCTGCGCTGAGTCCGGTGATGCCGAGACGATTGGGGAGTTACTAAGCAATTGCTCAACAGGAGAAAGCATTAATGACTATTTGGGCAAGGCAGGACTGCCGAGGATAGAATACACTTACAGTTTTGACGATGATACGTCAAGCGATTATCTTTACGAGCTAGAGGGAATGACATACGAGGAAGTCGAGGAGAAAACCGAAGAAGTTATGGAACAATTTGACAAGGATATATTAAAATATATTCAAGATTTTGACAAAAAATATAATACACATTTTACTCCTACTTTAGCGGGAAGAATGAAGGGATACGAATTTTAAGAAGGGTTAAAAAGGTGAGAATATGAGATATTTAACAGTTAAAAGAAACAAGAATGGAGAACCTAATAAAACGGATATGAAGAGCCTTGCAAAATTCTTTACAAGTAAAAATGTGGGAAAATATGCAGATTATGACAGCCATTTATTCGCTGTTGAAGAAACAAGAAACGCTGGTAAAGAATTTGTCGGATATACATTTAAAATAGCTACAAAGGCGGGGAAGTCTGGCGGATGTGATTACTATTTCGGTGAAGTTCTTGATACTGGGGATAAAGTTATTATATCCACAGAAAACGAGTATAAGAGTTTAGACTGGGCATATAACAAAGCTTTGGAGATAATCAAAAAAGAGTTCTAAAATCGGATAGATAAAATTAAAAGGGGGAGCTTGCCACTCCCTCTTTTTTCTACGCCGTGCGTTACTATTTAAGAAATACAAAAACGTATATTTCAATACATCCAATGTTGTTGTTTAAAAATACAAAATAGCGCATTCCAATACATTTTTGTTATTATTTATGTTTAATATAATAAACAGTTTTTTATGTTATGTCAAGCGCAAAAATAAAATTGACTTTATAATATATTTATGCTATATTATTTTAATAATTAAATATATAAGATTTACACCCGATAATATTAAAAATATTATTGGGTTATTTTTATGTTATTAAATATATAATAATTAATTAGCTGGAGCAGGTTTAGCAGAAAGGGGGAACATATGGAGAAAGTACAGGAAGCACCAGAAAGTCAAGAAATTTTTGAAAATGAAATTGATATGTATTTCAAAAGATTTTGCAAAGATGAAAACATTGAAGATATGGCAGCGGCTCCGCAATCCCTTTTTTATGCCGCCTTGATTTATGTATATAACAATACTTTTAAAGGCACTAATAGGTTAAAATTAAAGGGTAAATTACAGGGATATAATAATAATAATTATAATAACCAATATAGTAATATAAATAATAGTAATTGTAATAGTTATAATTATGAGTATCTTAACTATATAGCAGACTATTATATATATATGTGTTATAAGTATAATAAAATATGTACTATATCAGGATATTGTAAATTAACTGGTATAAGAGAAGATATTGTATATAATTGGGGAAATGAGAGCAGAACGCCACAACTAAGTACATCGGCAAACAATTTATATCAAAAACTGTCAAAAGATTATGAATCTAGTGGGGAAGCACGGCTCTGGTCCGGTAAGAACCCAGTCGGGCAGCTTGCAGTTATGAATCGCCGCTTTGGTTGGAATCTTCCAGGTGTTAGTAGAGAAAACACCAGCAAAACACCTCTTACAGCCGCGGAAATACGTCAACAATTGAGCCAAAACAATACGCAATTAACAGATAAACAGCAGATAAACGCTGTAAACAATTCAGACACAATTTAAACAGCTTGCAAACCGCTTAAATACTGGGTTTGTGAGTAATAAGTATTTATATAACGCTGATAAATTAAGGTTTATCGGCGTTATAGTATGGATATGGTGTTAATTGTGTTAATTATTTGAGAATATGGCATAAAATAGACACAATTACATAGACGAGGGCGGAGGGGGTTTATTTGTCCTCGGAACACGCCCCAACTAAGTCACTCATTTTTCCACGATAAGAAAAAGGCTTTATATATTAATATATATTTATATTATTATTACCCACATAATACACATATTATATAATTATATATAAATAACGCATAACCATTAATCATATAATTAATACTGATAAATCGCTTATATATTTAATTTAAAATAATCTAATTAACATCTATACATTTAAGCTAATTAGGTGTATAATAGACACATATTAATTAATCACAAGATATTCAATAAGCACATCAGAGAATCAGCTGTTCGGCTGAATGAATTCCAAAAAATTTTAAAAAATAAAAAAGAGTTAGGAGTTATAAATGCAGGGCAATGAATACCAAAAATTGGCTATGCGCACTAACGATAAAATGGCTCATCATAGATTAAGTACTGAATTAACTGGTAAGCTTCCACTTAGTCCTCTAGCAGAAAGCAATGCTAAGTGTAGCAACATAAATGACATAGCAGGACTTCTTAATGGTGTCTTAGGTTTAACTGGTGAAGCTGGCGAAGTATCAGACCTTGTTAAAAAGGGCATATTTCACGAAAAGGGAATAGACTTAGAACATCTTAAGAAAGAGTGCGGCGATGTAATGTGGTACATTGCTATGATTTGCGAAGCCTGTGGCTTTAATCTTGATGATGTAATGCAGACAAACATAGATAAGCTTATAGCACGTTATCCGAATGGCTTTGATTCTTACAGAGCTAATCACAGACAGGCAGGTGATAAATAATGGGTAATCAGGATAAGCACTGTTACCAGTGCAAACATAGACATAAGTTATATTGTGAAAAGCCTTGTAATGCCTGTAATGGCAATCCAAATGTTGTAAAAGGCAAGGATAACTTCACAGAGCTTGAAACAGCAAATAAAAATGCAGTACTCTTTGAAACAAAAGAATAGCATATTGCCCCTTAGCCAAGTGGTCAAGGCACAGGATTTTGATTCCTGTATCGTGGGTTCAAATCCCACAGGGGTAGTTCAAGTGTTTAATTACACTTGTGCCTTTACAGGACTTATTGGTTTACTAGCATTAAGTCCTCCTTTCACCTCATAGCGAGAGCTGTTAAGGACTGTCAGATAGTCCGTGAGGTTTTGCGTATTATAAATACGCAAATAAAATTAAGTTATACCTATAGCGCAGCAGTTATCTGTATGGATAGACAGCGAGCGAAGCTACTTTCTTTGAGCCCAACTGCACGGGTAGAATGACATCCAAGCTTTGCCACGACCTGTTATAGGTGTCATAGCCTATACTGCTATTAAGACTAGCACTTTATATTCCCTCAAAACAATATTTTTAAGCGTATAAATGACCTCCAAAGAATTTATAAATGTGAATTGTTTAATCTCTCTGTGCTAGTCTTTTTTATTTCAACTTGTCAGAAATTCTTACAAGTTGACGGATAGTAGTTCAGTTGGGAGTAACGCTTGATTTATTCAAGTAGTCACAGGTTCAAGTCCTGTCTATCCGATTACAACAAACTAGGTGATGCAGACCGAAAAGCACAAGCCTTAGTGCCTGTTTGTTGTTTTGTTAATAAGGCAGTTATCAGAAAGGCAGGTAATAAATATTATGAATTTTGCAGAAAATGAAAATTCAAGAATACTTCCTAATATTCAAAGCCCTATAATCTATTTTCTTATGGATGAGGATGAGGTTGTTTATGTTGGACAATCTAAAATAGGATTAGCAAGACCATATTCACATAAAGATAAAAAATTTACCAAAATAGCAATTATTAATTGTAAAGAAAGTGAATTGGATGATAAAGAAACAGAATTTATCAAAAAATATAAGCCGAAATATAACAAGAAAGCAGGAAATAGTGATTATTCATACACTAGAATAAAAACAATAATCAAAAGTCAAACGAATATTCGTAACTTTAATGTGTATGATGTAAGAAAGCTTGTGACAAAACTTGGATTGAAAACTCATATTTTCAATGGGAGCATTTATATAAACGCAGAAGATTTTGATAAAATGTTTGCTTTTGTAAAAGAAACAAGTAATGGGGTTAAAAATAAAGAAGAATGGAAGAAAAAAGTATTTTAATTTAATTTGGTAAAATCAGTTGCCTAGTGATTGCAACACGAAAAGAGTAACCTACGAACTCCTGGTAACTGTTTTTATATAAATCGTAGGGTTATCTATCGTAGGAGGTAAAATATGGCAGACATAAAAATAAAAAAAGCAGTAATTAGAGAAGATTTATTATCAATAACAAACGATTATAGAAAAGCAATCATTCTCAATCAGTTTATCTATTGGTCTGAAAGAGTTTCAGATGCCGATAAATTTATCAAGAAAGAAAATGAGATTGCAAAGAGCAATGGAGAAGAGGAAAGAGAGCTTTTTTATGGTTGGATATATAAAACCGCCGAGGAATTAGCTGATGAGGTTATGTTAGGTTTATCTGCAAGTCAGATAAGAAGATATATCAGCGATTTGGTGGATATGGGTTATATCTCAAAGCGAAATAACCCTAAATATAAGTGGGATAGAACATTGCAATATAGAGTAAATCTTGTAAATATTGCAAAAGACCTTAAAAAGAACGGTTATCCATTAAGCGATTATAAAATTGAAATTCCAGAAAATGAAAAAACCATTGTGCACGAGTGCGTAATCAATAATGAGCCAATGAAAAATCAAACGCAAGTCGGTGACGAAGCAATACCAGAGAGTACTAACATAGATTACTTAAACAAAGATTACAAATCAAATAGTACAGAGTGTAATTCTCTTAACAGAGAACAGTGTAATTCTTTTTTACCCAAAGATAAAAAAGCGAAAGAGTTTAAGCCGATAAGCGAATACTCTCAGAATGATTGGGAAGTTGCCGAAGAAAGAATGATAAGTAGAGCTGGCAAGATAGCTTATGATTGGACTAATGATAAAACGCTTAAAGAAAATGTAGAAGCATTCTTTAAATACTTTTTAGATAAACACGGAGAATGCACTGGAGAATATCACTACCCATTAACAGATAAGGTTTTATCAAGAGTGGTGGATAATTTAACAAAAGAAACCGACATAGAGCGTGACGGATATACAGATACCTATTATGCGGCTATAAGTGATATGGACGATAATACAGACTACAGGATGTTAGTTGATGAATATTTCAACACAAAGTTTTCAGCAAAATGTGATTATAGCTTAGTTCATTTTTCTTCGGAGAATGTTTTAATCAACATTATGAACCACACTTGTAAGAGCAGTTGGTGCGAAAGTAAAGAATGGTAGGAGGTATTCATTATGAGTTCATATAAAGATTTACAGGCTAAGATTTTTGAAAGAGATAATTATACTTGCAGATATTGCGGAAAGAGTAGCAAAGAATACAGGGCGTTGGTAATGGCACATATAAGAACAGCTTCAATGTGCGGTGACGATAGAGAAAGTAATTTAATTACATTGTGCAGACATTGTTACAATTACATTTCTAACAATGAGATTAGGGCAAAGTTTGAAACAAAAGAAAATGCTGATTATTTTTGGGGATTATACCACGAAAAAGTCAAAGGATATTGTTATTATACAAACTACATCAAAAAGGTATTTACTGAAAATGGTGTGCTTATGACAAGGCCGCAGATTGATAAATATGTTAGTATATTTATTAAAAATGATGATGATTTTAACGCTTTCAAAACAGAACTTCAAAATACAGGTTATAAGAATATGCCATCTAAAATGCGTAGTGATGTAAGAAAATATAATTATCAAGTTGAAAATCAAAGTAAGGAGTGATTATTATGGCAGCAGGCGTACACCCACTAAACAAAGATAAGTTTTATGAAGCGATTAACTTATACATATCGGGGCAGGCTTCACAAGTAAAGGCGGCAAAAGTAGCAGGTTGTAGCGTACCGACATTTAAGAAATACGCTAACAAGATTTACGGCGGTGAGGAGTTGCCAAATAATTTATGGGGGAAGAAGTGATATTATGAAAATAACAGAAATGAATAACTGCATTGAGAAAATGCGTGAGTGTTACAAGTTTGATGATGATAAAACGGAAATAATACTTGCTGACTTACGAAGCAATAAAAGTAATTGCGTTACTGTTTGCACAAAAGATGAAAATGGTACTGAAATTGCAATGACAAAGTATTTGAACGAATTAAAAAAGCCAGATTACCAAAAGGAGAAAATCAAATGACAACATTGATTGTAGATGATTTAGACATTCCACCAAGCACTATTGCAAGTGCTATTGTCAATAGAGTCCCACTTAATGAAGATAAAAACTGCCACATTGAACATTGGAGTACCAGATGGAGAATTGAAAAGGATGGAAAACGTACTTGTCTGGAAGTTAAGAAATTAAGATAAACAATTACCGACTACAGATTGATTGTAGTCGCTAACCTAGAAAAATTATAGGCAGAGGTCTATAAGCACCTTTGCTGAAAAGTGGAGGTGCTTTTCTTGAATTCTGAATTAAATCAACTGATAGATGATTGCGAAAAATACATATCCCAAAATGGAATAGATGAAAACATCATAGAAACCTACTACAACGTGTGCCAGCTTGCCAAGAATGAGAGTGAAATTGACACAATGTTAAAATGTACGGCTAGGACAAAAGAGCTCATAGAAAAGGCTTGTATGCGTGATATAGGCATAGATATTTTTGAACTTGAAAAATATACATTTAACAACAATATAGACAATGATTTAGTCAATAGATATTTTGATACCTTATTGCTTGAAGCTCCACACTTATTTCACAGCTATTTGCTTTATCTTGAAAAAGACAGAGAAGAGAGTGAAAGATTTTATCAGCCAAAAATGAAACAGCTTAATAAATACGGGCTTATTCAAGCTATGCAAGATTTGGAAGACGACAAATATAATAGATTATGTATTTCTATGCCACCAGGAACACAAAAAACTACACTGGAAAAATTTTTTTGCTCTTGGATAATTGGCAAGCACCCTAAAGATTACAGCCTTTTCTTTTCTCACAGCAACGAAATTACAGGAAAGTTCTATAAGGGAGTGCTTGACATAACAACAGATGATAAAGAATATAAATGGAATGTTATTTTCCCTAATTTACCATTACAAAGCACAAATGCACAGGCACAAGAAGCTAATTTCGGTAAATACAAAGCATTTTCAAGTATTCAATGCTCATCAATAGGAGCTAAGAATGCTGGTAAGGTTAGAACTAACCGTTATTTATATTGTGATGACCTTATAGGTTCTATTGAAGAAGCACTTAATCCAATAATTCTTGAAAAAATATGGAGAATTTATGGAGTCGATTTAAAGCAAAGAAAGCTAAACGAACAAGTAAAAGAAATAATTATAATGACCAGATGGAGCACAAAAGACATTATTGGACATATTATTGAGCTTTATGGAAACGACCCAAAGTTAAAAATTATTTCGATTCCAGATATTGACCCTAAAACAGGGAAAAGTAATTTTGACTATGAATATAATGGAATGTCGGTGGAATTTTTTAATGATCAAGCACTGACAATGGATGATATATCTTATAGATGTCTTTATAAGCAAGATCCAATAGAACGTGAGGGATTGCTTTATCCAGAAAACAAAATAATGAGATATAAAGAACTTCCTAAAACACGAATTAAAAGAATTACTGGACAATGTGACACGAAATCCTCTGGTACTGATTTTTATGTGTTTCCTTGCCTGGTTGAATTTGAAGGATATGAGGGAACGTATTACTGCACTGATACTATATGCAACAATTCGGCAGATTACGAAAAACAATATGAAAATTCAGCAAATTTAATTGTTGATAATGAAATGCAAGATTGTGATTTTGAAGCCAACCAAGGCGGAGATAGAGTTGCAAATGAAGTCAGAAAACGAGTAGAAGAAAAAGGCTGGTTATGCAATATATCAGACACTCCAACCGAAACAAACAAAGAAGCAAGAATATTTCAGTGCTCTAGCTGGGTATTGCAACATATTGTGTTCAAAGACAGAAGCCTATATGAACCTAAGAGCGATTATGCAGAGATGATGAGTTGGTTATTGAAATATTCAGTATCTGGTAAAAATTTGCACGATGATGTACCAGATGTTTTTTCAAATTTTGCATTAAGAATGAAAAGAGGAAATAGAGTAAAAAAGACAGTAATTATGTCAAGTCCAATATAACAGGAGGGAATTTATGGTAACAAAGGAAGTTTTATCGCAGTATTCAGACCTGCAAGAAGAGGTAAAAGAAGTAAGATTAAAGATAGAACGGCTTGAAAAAGATATAAATAAAATTGAAGCCGGAGAAATGGTTATAGATTCTGTTAGCGGCGGCGATGGTGGTAAACAGCATTTTAAGATTGAGGGCATACCATTCCCAGAGTACAGCAGAAAGAAAACACTTCTTTACGCCAGAAAAGCCACATTGCAGTTGCTCGAAGATGATTTACTTGAAAAAACCAATGAGGTCGAGCAATTTATTGCAAGTGTTGATGATAGCAGAATGAGAAGAATAATAAATCTTAGATTTTTAGAAAACAAGACTTGGGTTCAGATAGCACACATTATAGGCGGCAATTCTGAAAGCAGCGTAAAAATGGCTTTTCAAAGATTTATTGAAAAAAATTAAAAGTTGTTACGATTGTGACGAAAAAATCTTGTATTATTATATTGAGCAAAAGCAAACTTCATAAACATAAAACAATCCTTTATCAGAAAAGCACCGTTGCTTAATTGTAGCGGTGTTTTTTGTTATGCAACGAGGTAGAAATATGAATTTTTATACAAATAAAGACAAATCAATTATGTGTCCAAATTGCCATAAGTTCTTGGCTAAGGCAGACAGCAAAGACCCAAGAACACATAAGCTGGCGTGCAAACACTGCCGTAAATGGATATGGTATGTGCCTAACGATGATGATGATTTTCAAATTAAGGAAATACCACAAAGCAGAAGTTCAAGCGGTATGACATTTTATTAGAGGTGTAGATAATGCAGACAGGAAGAATTGCTATTTATACAGGTGCAAAAGAAATAACACCTGACAATATAATACCAATTTTGCGTGAAGCAATTTTGGAACATGATATTAATTCCAACAGAATACAGTTTCTTCTTGATTATGACGCAGGAATACAGCCGATAGTTAGGAAGAATCCAAAGACTTACAGACCAGACATTGACTGTGAGTGCTGTGATAATGTGGCTAACGAGGTCACAGAGTTTAATTTAGGTTTTAAGTGGGGGAATCCTATAACACTAGTTCAAAATGGCGACAATGAGGATTCTAACCTCACAGAAGCTATAGCAGAATTAAACAGTTGCTACGAATCACAGAACGCAAGACAGAAGCAACAGGAACTTGCAAGATATGTTGAAATCGGTGGTGTTGGATATGCCCTCATTGATGTGAATACAGAATACGAGGATGGGGAAAGCTATTTCACATATAATGTATTAGACCCAAGAACAACATTTGTTGTAAGGTCAACAGCTTATAGTGACAAGAGGATTATTCTTGCAGGTACTTATATCAAAGACAAACATAGCGGCACAAGATATTACACTTGTTTTACCAAAGATACGAGATATGAAATTACCGACGGAATAAAAATTACTAACGGAAAAAATAAAGGAAAAACGAAATGGGGATTTTTAGAGAGAAGTGGGGAAGAGAATCCATTACATAAAATTCCTATTATTGAATATACAAGGTCATTTGACAGAATGGGCTGTTTTGAACGGCAAATATCTGAAATGGATAACTTAAACCTACTTATTTCAGATTTTACAAATGATGTTGAACAGAATACGCAGGCGGTATGGCATACGAATGATGTTGATTTCCCAGTTGAACAGGAAACAACAGTTGATAAAGATGGAACACCACACATCACTGAAAAAGTAAGAAAGCCAAAATCTGGAGAATGGATGCAGACCTACACATCAGCAGATGGCAAAACTCCAATAGTTGAGCCACTTGCAATTAATTACGATTACACGGGTATGCTTAGCAATATCCAATCAAGGCGACAGATAATCTTGCAGAAATGCAATGTACCACAACGAAATGATAATAGCGGTGGTAGTACAGGAGTTGCAATGTCAGACGCAACAGGCTGGTCACAGGCTGAAACAGCGGCGGCAAAACAGCAATTAATTACAGATGGCTGCAAAATGGAAGAGATAAAAGTTGTTCTTGCGGCTATTAAGCTGTCAAACAATGTTAACAGCAGCAACCCATTACTTAAATTAAGGGCAAGAGATGTAAAACCTAACATTAAGCGGCAAAAAACTTATGAAATGTCAACTAAGGTTAACGCTATGGCGACATTGATAAGCCACGGATTTAGTCTTAAAGATACAGTTGATGCAATTCCATTCTTTGATGACCCTAACGATGTTGTAGCGAGAAGCGGAGAAATGGTTAAGGCATATCAAGACAGCATAATTAACAAAGATACACAGAACCAAGCAGAGGGTGGGGATGGAGAACAGCCACCTAATAAAGATCGCACAATGCAAGACTTATCAGACCAGACAGAAAATAGTCCGGTTATAGATAAGAGCAGAACAGATAAATAAATTGATATTGAGCCACAGGGTAGAAATGCCTTGTGGCTTTTTATATGCCCTAGAGAAAGGGCAATACAAATATCGCAAGAAGTTGAGAGAACAACAAAAAACGCAGAAAGCAGAGGTAAAGAAATTATGGCAGATGTAACTAACACAACAACAGAACCAACAACTAACAATGAGCCACAGAATGAAGAACAGACACCTAGCGTAGAAGAACTTATGGCACAGCTTGCTAGTGAAAGAGCTGAAAAAGAGAAGTATAAGAATGCTTCTGATAAAGCCAGTTCAGAAGCAGCTAAGTACAAGAAAGAACTTCGCTCGAAGCAGACAGCAGAAGAACAGGAAGCGGAAGCAAAGGCGGAAGCTGAAAAGTTGCAGGCCGAAAAGTTCGAGAACATGAGTAAAGAGCTTAATCATATGAAAGCTGTCAATGCTTATCAGAAAGTTATAGGTGATGGAAAGGATATTGATTCTTTGATTGAGGCAGTTGCAGACGCAGACCATAGCCTTATAGCAACTGTAATTGCTAATGAAGTGCAAAGACAGGTTAAAGAAGCTAAGGCAGAGTGGCTTAAATCAAGACCAGCTATTAATGCGGGCGGTGGAGAAGAAAGCACGATAACACAGGAACAGTTCAACAAGATGAATTACCACGAAAGAGTGGAGTTCAAAAATAAGAATCCAGAACTTTATAAGAAGTTCACAGAGTAGAAAACGGAGGTAAATAAACTATGCCACAGACTAAGTTAGCAAATTTAGTAGATCCACAGGTAATGGCTGATATGGTATCAGCTAAGTTACCAAAAAAGATTAAGTTCTCACCTATCGCAAGAGTTGACACAACACTTGTAGGCAGACCAGGTAGTACAATTGTTGTGCCAAAGTATGCTTATATTGGTGACGCAGAAGATGTAGCAGAAGGTGTTGCTATGGGTACAACAGTACTTACAACATCTACAACAGAAGCAAAGGTTAAGAAAGCAGGTAAGGCTGTAGAGCTTACAGATGAATCAGTATTATCTGGTTACGGCGACCCACTTGGTACAGCTATCAATCAGATTGCTATGTCAATCGCTGCAAAGGTTGATAATGACAGCTATGACGCACTTTGCACAGCACCTATTGATTACGATGGAACAGCAGCGCCTATCAGCTATTCAGCAGTTGTAGCAGCTAATAGCAAATTTGATGATGAATCAGATTCATCACTTACAAAGATATTATTCATCAATCCGGCACAGGAAGCCACATTACTTAATGACGCTGATTTCAAGAGCAATGACAAGTACCCACTTAATGTAATTATGAATGGCACTATCGGTTCTATTGCAGGAGCACAGGTTGTTAAGTCTAAGAAAGTTAAGCTGATTAAGTATGAGCTTGATGATTCAACAGGAACAATCAATGTTGTGGCTGATACAACAAGTGAGGATTCAACTAATGTTCATCTTGACACAGCACTTGCACATACGCTTAAGTCAAAGGATAAGGAAATCAAGGTAGGTAGCAAGTTAAAGGCTGTTACAACAGAGTTCTACGCTTGCCCTATTGTTATCGTGTCAGCAGATGACCCTAACGAGGACGCAGGTGCAGATGGCGTGTCAGAGGAAGAGAACGCACTTACAATCTATATGAAGAGAAGCGTTGAGATTGAATCAGACAGAGATATTCTTGCAAAGACAACTGTTATCTCTGGTGATGAACACTATACAGCAGTCTTAAGCAATGATTCAAAGGTTGTTCTTGCTAAGTTCGGAAAGTAAGAGGTGTTTATATGTTATTAAGACGACATAAAATCAACGCCGCAAAGCAGAGCGAAGAAGTAACAGCAGATAACGTAAGACAGGAAGCAGTTTATGGGGATGAACTTAAATACGAGGAAGAGCAGGACAAGTTCCCTGCTCAACCTACAAGCGATTACACAAAGACAGCTATTAAGCGTATGCCAACAGCGGACTTACAGACACTTGCCTTAGAACAAGGTATTGAGAACGCAATGGAGCTTACAGGAGCAGAACTTAAAGAATTGTTAATTGAGAAATTAGGATTATAGGAGCTGAAATTATGGAATACACTACATTAGAGCAAGTTAAAATCAGACTTAAACAATTTCATATTGATACAGTCACAAATGATGATGAAACAACATCTGATGTGGTAGTGTTCGATAACAAAGAAGATAATCCAATAATCGAGCAACTCATTAAGCAGGCTACAGAAGATGTAAAAGCAAGAAGAAATTACCCTGACAGTTACACAGACGAAATGATAACCGAGGACTTAAAGAAGTTTGAGAGTGTTATCGTTAATCTGGCTGTCTATGACCATTCACAAGCTGGTGAAGCATTTATGGCAAGCTATAACGAGAATGGTGTCAACAGAACTTGGAGAGATAGAGACAGCTTATTTGTCGGGGTATTTCCATTTGCCAAAGTATTATAACGCCTATAGGGCATTACAGAATATTAAAGAAGATTGTGCGTTACCATTTTGCTGATGTCGGCAATATGGTAGCAGGCGGCACACATTAAGCGGTGGTGGGCGGTGTGCCATTATTAATTATGAAAGGCGGTATATCAATGCCAATAGCAGTAATTATAAGCATTATTTCAGTTGCTTTTTCCGTCTTTTTCGGACTGTTTACCTTAGGACTTAATCTTAAGAACAACAAAAAGTCTGACAATGCAGAACTTACGGAGCGTGTAAAGGAAAATACACGCATAAATATGAAACTTGACACAATATCAAGCAACACAACAGAGATAAAGAATGAAGTTACAGAAATGAGAAAAGAACTTAATTCTCACGATAACAGGATTATTAAGGTTGAGGAAAGTGTAAAGTCGGCACACCACCGAATAGACGGATTGGAAGCACGACTTAATGAAGATAAGGAGGTATAGCAGAATGGATATAACATCGGTAACAACAGTTGTAGCAATCGTTGTAATAACATATCTGATAGGCTTAGGAGCTAAGGCAATTCCACACATTAAGGATAATTACATTCCTATAATTGTAGGCGTTGCAGGCGGTATATTAGGCATTATAGGTATGTATGTAATACCTGACTTTCCGGCAAATGATATTCTTAATGCAATCGCAGTAGGAATTGTGTCCGGATTATCAAGCACAGGTGTTAATCAGATTTATAAGCAGGTAAAGAACAATGCTTGACATTAATAAGCAGGCTATGAAGTATTCACTTCAAGGACAGACAGTAATTATCTACGAAAGAGACGATGACGGCAATATCCTTTATGAGGGATATACCGATACAGAGGGTAACTTCATTCCTTATCTTGATGATGAGGGAAATAAGATACCTAAAGTCCTTGAAGAAAAAACGGGTTTTTCAGAGCCGGTCGATTTCAAAGCAAACATATCATTCAGCGGCGGAGAAGCACAAAGCAAAGAATACGGCTTTGATACGGCTGATTTTGACGCTATTTTGCTGACAGATAGGGATACATTACCTATTCAAAAAGGCGACCTTATATGGCTTAATAGCAAGCCTACATACACATCTGACAGTCTTGTTGATGAAACATCAGCAGACTTCACGATTGTAGGCATTAAGCCAGCATTATATTCAACTAAGTATATGCTTAAAGCAGTTGTAAAGTAGGTGGTAAATACGAAGTATCAGAGAAATGAACAGCTAGTTGGTTCTATCTTTAAAGGAAAGACAATCCCATCTATGCAAGAGCCAATAAATGAAAGCATAAGACAAGCTGTTTTGCAAGCAGTTAAGGAGAATGTTTATGGCAAGACATACAATTAATATATCATTGTCTGAAAAGTCCGTAAATGAAGCTATCAGACAGCTACAACAGTATAAGAACTGGCTTATCAAAAAAACTTCACAGCTTGTCAAAGAGCTTGCAGAAGTTGGAATACCTGTTATAGATGAAAATATGGCAAAAGCTAGTTATACATATGATGAGAAAGGTGTTCGTAGCGGTTCAGATACAAGCCATCACAGTTATGTTGAGATAAAATCTGTTGGAGAATATGCCGAAGCAAAATTAATTGTAGAGGGCAAAGAACTTATGTTTATAGAGTTCGGAGCTGGTGTATTCTACAATGGAGCGGCTGGAAGTAGTCCACACGACAAAGGTGTTGTTAATGGTATGGTTATAGGCTCATACGGCGAACATCACGGCGTACAAAAAGTGTGGGGTTACTATGACGATGACGGAACCTTAGTTCTTACGCACGGCGTAGAAGCACAAATGCCTGTTTATAAGGCTGATATGGAAATCATACAGAAATATGTTGAGGTAGCAAGGAGAGTATTTAGTTAATTTTAACCCATTCTGCTCTATAACCTATTATATCAAGAATTTCTATAACTTCATTATAAGTAAAACTTTCTTTGCGAAAGCGATTACTAAAATTTTGAAAAGAAAGATGTGTTCCGTGCCTACGATTTAATTCAGCATTTACTTGTGACATAGTAAAACCTTGAGATACAATAAGACCTTTTAATTCGTCTTTTAACATAAAATCAACTCCTTTATATTATTTTTAATATATTATCATAATAAAATTAAATTGTAAAGTTTAATAAAACGCTTGATAATTATAATATATTGGTTTATAATTAAATTATAAAATTTAATTAAAGGTGATATTATGGGAAAAGCGATTGATTTAACAGGGAAAAGGTATGGCAGATTAATAGCTGTTGAAAAAGTGAAAAATCCAAATGATAAGCACCACGCATACTGGAAATGCAAATGTGATTGTGGGAATTTTATTATTACAAGAAAAGACTCTCTCGAAAATGGACACACAAAATCTTGCGGTTGTATAAGCGCGGAGAAAGGCTATCATAATCACGGATACTCACACGAAAAGTTGTACAGCATTTATTATGGTATGAAATACAGATGTTATAACCCAAACTGTGATTCATATTCATTATATGGTGGCAGAGGAATAAAAGTATGTGATGAATGGTTAAAAAATGTAGAAAATTTTATTAATTGGGCTTACAAAAATGGGTACGATAATAAAAAGACTAAAGCTGAACAATCCCTTGACAGAATAGATGTGAATGGCAATTATGAGCCATCTAATTGCAGATGGGCTGATAAAGATGTTCAAAATTATAACAAAAGATGTACAAGAAAGATAGTTATAAACGGAGAAGAAAAAACATTACTTGATTTACATAAAGAATATGAAATATCAATGACTACATTGAGAAGTAGATATCAAAGATATTTAAAAGGTTTATGTACTGTTGACGAATTAATTCAGAATACAAAAATAATAAATAAGCCCCAACAGATAATTATTAGGGTTGGTGAAGAAGAACACAATTTGACAGAATGGGAAAAAATAACAGGCACATCAAGAAAAACCATAATTCATAGATATAGAAAAGGGGCAAGAACATATGAAGAGTTATTTAAGAAAGGTCGCTGAAAAGCGACTTTTTCATTTTGCAAGAAGCGATAATCTTTACATAGCAAGAGAGGTGTTTAACTAATGGCAAATGCAAACGATTGGGCGACAGACCTTGAAAATACAGTCACAGCACTTGTCAAGGCTAAAACCCTAACGCAATTAAAGAAAACATACCCAAAGATAGCCATAACCAACGAGGGGGAAAACAGCGGTCAAGCAGTATTCCCAACAGTATACATTCATTTACTGCCAGCAGTAGAACAAGGGCAAACACTTGATGGACAGACAGTTAACGCATTGTTAGCGACATTTCAAGTAGATGTTACAACTAACACAAGCAAGTCTGACTGTCGCAAGGTTATGGCAGAAATTACAGATACATTTAAAACAATGAGATTTCAAGGCAATGCAATGCCAGAGTTCTCAATCAGTAATAAAGTACATAAGAGTACCGCACGATTTAGGCGGTTAATCGGAGCAAATGACAGATTATTGTAACAAAGAGCAGAGATGCTCTTATTTTTTTGCAAATTTTTAGGAGGTAAGAAGATATGGCAGATACAGTAGCAGGATTAAGCGCACTGGGAATCACGTTTAGTTATGGTGTTGAAACTACAGCAGGTACTAAACCAACAGCATTTAAACTTCTTCATAGAATCAATTCTATTGATGAGATTACAGTAACCCCAGAGGCTATAGATGCATCAGCACTTGAAGATTTACAGACAAGAAACATTGCAGGTAGAGATACAGTTACAGATACAGTTGCAGTAACAGTTAATAAGACAGAAGCTACAATCAAAGAGTGGAAAGACCTTATTACAGAATATAAAACTTTAACTGGCGGTAAGAGAATGTGGTTTCAGGAAATTACTCCGGGCATAACAGACGCGGAGTTCTTTGTGGCACAGCCACCTTCAAAGTTACCAATTACAGGCAAGGAGCAAAATTCACTTCTTACAATGGCTATCAACCTTATTATTGAGGATATGGTAGGAACAGATACAGCAGTAACCCCAACATCGGGGGAATGATAAGCCAATCGACTAAATCAAAGGCTGTGTCGATTGGTGGCACAAACGCCAAAACAGCCGACTACACATCATATCTTGATGATGTAACAGAATAATTATTTTAAAAGGTAGGTGCGGTGTAAAATCCGCACCTTTCCCTATATGGACGATAGGGTGGGAAAGGGTAAAAATTATGATGAATATTAATGTAAATGGAAAAGAATACAAAGTTGAGTTTAGCTTTGGTGCAGCAGAATGCAAGGAAATTGTGCAGAAAATGTTTTCTGTCGTTAATGGTTCTTACTTACTTGCACAGACAGATAAGAGTGTTGCACAGGCTTCCTTTGATGGATTAGCAAATATGACAGCAGATGTGCCAGAAATTTGCATTTTAGCCATTTATGCAGGCTGCATTGACAATAACCCAGTCACAATGGATGAAGCAAAGGAACTTACTAGAGCATATATTACAGAAAAGAGAAAAACAGACAAGAGTTACGGATATAGAACATTGTTTGAAGAAATAAAGAAAGCGATGGAAGATGATGGTTTTTTCGAGCTGTCGGGAATAACAGCGATGTTAGAGGAAATGGCGAACAATGTGGAAGAAGCGACACAGGAACAGAAGAAGCCGACAGTAGTTCCACAAGACCACAAGAAAAAGCAGACTTCCACAAAATAATATGGGAAGAATACTTTGTTTTAGCCAGTTCACTAGGTGTTAGTTATTCGGATTTCTTAAAGATGACACCTAAAAAACTATGGGCAGTTGTAGAGGGCAAGAAACTTGAAAGGCAACGAATAGATTCGGATATATGGCTTGCAGTAGGCAGTTACATACTTCCGGCAATCAAGATAGGTGTTAGGAGTGGTGCTTGGGGCAAGGGCGAGCTTGAATACCCAAACAAGCCTATTTACAGCGATATTAGCAAAAAAGAAAATACCGAAGATGAAATACAAAGAAAGAGAGAAGAGTTTGTTTTGAATATGAAAATACGCAAAGCAAACTGGGATTTAGCACACCCTAAATAAGCCGGAGGTATAAGCGTGGAATTAGACAGTTTAGAAGTCAAAATTACCGGTACTGCCACTAAAGCTATTAATTCTGTTGATAAACTGATAAATCAGCTTACAAGGCTATCTACATCACTTGCGACTGTGAATGGTTCATCACTAAGTAGCCTTGCGAGTGGTGTTAGTCAGTTAGGTTCTGCTATGCAGAATATGAACGCAGGAACAGCAGATTTTACAAGGCTTGCCAAGAATATCACAAAGATAGGTTCTGTTGATTCAGTTGCACTAACTAACACAGCTACATCACTTCAAGCTGTCACAAAGGCAGTTGCAAGCATATCAGCTATTCCGCAAAATGCAACACAGGTCACAGAATTTGCAAAGTCACTTGGTAAGCTAGGCAGTAAAAGTATTGAAAATGCCGTTGTAAACATTCCAAAGCTAGGTAATGCTTTAAATGGCTTAATGACAACGCTATCAAGAGCACCAACAGTAAGTCAGAACGTTATTCAAATGACTAACGCATTGGCTAATCTTGCTAGTCAAGGTAGCAAGGTGGGTACTTCTTCAAACTCGCTTCAAAAGTCACTGTATGGCGTGTCTACAAGTGCTAGGACAGCAACTAGAAGCAGTTGGAACTTAGCAAGTGCGATAGGTAAGTTTTATGCCACTTATTTTATGGTAATTCGTGGCAGTAAGAAACTTATAGAAGCAATTAAGTCAACAACAGATTACATTGAAGCATTCAACTATCAAGCGGTAGCGTTTGGCAAGATTGGTTCAGAGTGGGATAAAGATTACGAAAAGTACGGATATGATAACGCAACAGCATATGCAGAGAGCTTCCAAAGCAGAGTAAATGATACTCTTGGAAAGCTATCTGGCTTAAAAGTTAATGTTCAAGGTGGTTTGCTTGAAGAAAGTGGAGCAAAGAACTTAGGACTTAACATACAAGAGATAACACAGTACGCTTCACAGTTAGCCTCTGTCACTAACTCACTAGGACAGACGGGTGAAGCAACAACAGCAATAACAAAGTCAATGACAATGCTTGCAGGCGATATAAGCTCACTTTTTAATGTGGACTATTCAACAGTAGCACAGAACTTACAAAGCGGCTTAATCGGGCAGTCAAGGGCATTGTATAAGTATGGTATTGATATTACCAATGCCACATTAGCGACGTATGCTTATAACTTAGGCATTTCTAAGTCGGTGTCTGAAATGACACAGATGGAAAAACAGCAGTTAAGAGTGTTAGCAATATTAGACCAAAGTAAAGTATCTTGGGGCGATTTAGCCAATACGATTAACAGTCCAAGTAATATGTTACGCCAGTTCAGTAACAATATGAAAGAGGTAGGAATGGTAGCAGGACAGCTATTTATCCCAATTCTTTCAAAGGTTATGCCAGTAGTAAACGGAGTAACTATTGTAATCAAAAGATTATTAGTCAATCTTGCTTCTTTAATGGGCGTTAAGATTGACTTTGAAAGCTTCGGACAAAGTGGTTACAAAGATACTTCTGACGGATTGGAAGATATTTCAGACGGATACAAAGATGTAGCGGATTCAGCAAAGAAAGCTACGCTATCTCTTATGGGATTTGATGAAATAAATAAATTACAGGACGATACAAGCTCAAGCAAGGGTTCAAGCGGTGGCGGCGGTAGCACTATTGATTTGACAGATGATATTGCTAAGGCGGCGGCAGAATATGAAGCGGCGTGGAATAAAGCATTTGCCAATATGGAAAATTCGGCAGTTGCTTGGGCTGATAGAATAGAAAAAGCCATAAAAAAGGGTGACTGGTACGGAATAGGTACTTACGCAGGCAAACAAATAAACAAAGGGATAAATGCTTTTCCTTGGAAAAAAACAGGAGAAGCAATTACAGAAGCTATTTGCAATGTTTTGGATTTTGCAGATGGATTTGTTAGTTCTGTTGATTGGGAACAATTAGGAAGAAATATAATAAAGTTTATTGAAGGTATAGATTTAGGAAAAATAACTGTAAAAATTTTGGACCTAGCAATTGACTTAGGAGTATCAGCAATAAAATTAATATGGGGTGCTTACCAGGAGATATACGACAAATGGGGAATTGCAGGAATTTTGGCTTCTTTGGTTATTCCGGGCGGAATTCTTACACTTAAATTTATTACGGAATTTTCAGCAAGCATAGATGATAGTAAATATGTAAAAAAAGCAAAAGATGGCATAGAAAATATAAAAATAGCTGCACAAGAAAAATGGAATGAAATTACAGATTGGTGGAATAATACAGCAATCGTAAATTGGTGGAATAATGATGTTACGCCTTGGTTTACTAAAGCGAAGTGGCAGTCACTTGGAGATAATACAAAAGATAGCTTGCAAGATAGCTGGACTTCTTTTAATAACTGGTGGAGTAGCACAGGAATATACAACTGGTGGAACAATAGCGTAGCACCTTATTTTACAAAAGCAAAATGGCAATCTCTTGGAGATAACGCAAAGGGCAGCTTAACTGATAGTTGGACTTCGTTCAATAATTGGTGGAGTGGCACAGGTATATATAATTGGTGGAATAATGATGTTACGCCTTGGTTTGCTAAAGATAAATGGAACAACTTGGGTGATAATTTCAAGTCAAGTCTACAAGATAAATGGTCTGATTTTTCTTCTTGGTGGAGCACAACCGGAATTTACAATTGGTGGAATAATCACGTAGCACCTTACTTTACGGCAGATAGATGGCGTGATATGGCAGATGGAATAAGAGTAGGCATACAAGATAAGTGGAATAATGTAGTTAATTGGTGGGATAGCAAACCATCCCTTAGTGAAATTTCAGTAGCCGTTGAGAACTTTTTTTATAAAGTAAGAGATATGTGGTATAATTTCAAAGATTGGTGGGACAACTTAGGACTTAGCTTCCCACATATAAAAACGCCACATTTCGATATTGATGGCGAATTTAGTCTTGTGCCACCTCAAGTGCCCAAGATAAGTGTTGATTGGTATGCAAATGGCGGCTTTCCAAACAAAGGACAGTTATTCGTTGCTAATGAAGTAGCACCCGAAATGGTTGGTACTATGGACGGAAGAACAGCAGTAGCCAATCAGCAGGAAATCACAACAGGTATTGCTAATGCAGTTTATCCAGCAGTATACAATGCGGTTGTAGCGGCTATGTCAGAAGCCAACAACAACGTTAATATAACACTACAAGGTGACGCTGATAAATTGTTTACAATGGTACAGGATAAAGCTAATAACTACACTAATATGACAGGGCAAGCAGCATTCCCTTATTAATTGACAAATAAATAATAAAAGAATATATTTAAAGTACTAAAGATAAGGGGGAATGTATATGTTAAAAAAAGGCTTATATAAAATGCTGGAAGTATTAGGAATAAAGAAAAAACAGCAACCACAAATTCAACGCCCACTAAATCCTAACTTTAAAGGAGTGTACAGAGCGACAGAAAACGGCTTAGTTGAAGTATATTGTCCAAGATGTAGCAGTTGGGACTGCTCTCACACACAGATTACAACAACTGTACCACAGAAAACTAAGACAAGATATACCGTTAATTTGAATCCGTTTAGACCGTTTACGCTGGTTAATAAGAAAGAGAAGATTAAGCAACAGGGCGGAACTTATTCACAACATAGGTTTGTGTGTAACAGATGTGGGCTGATTTTTTGGTAATACATGATTTTAATGGAGCGTATCTTTTCGGTGCGTTCCATTTTTTATTGAAAAGTGCTTGACAATTATTGCAAGGGCAGTTATTATAATAACATAAATATTGCAAGGGCAATAATTGAAAGGAGTGATTATTATTAGTCCAGCAGGAAGACCACATAAGGAAAACCCTAGAAATGTTAATCTTAATATCAGAATAACAAAAGATGAAGCTAATCGTATTCAGAAATGTGCTGATGAATTGAAATTAACAAGAACCGACACCATTATGAAAGGTATAGGGTTAGTAGAAAAAGAACTTAAAGACAACAAAAAAGAGTAGCAACAAGTCGGTCAAAACTTTTAGTTGCTACTCAAACCACCAATCCGAAAGGAATTGATAAATACAATTATATCAGTTTCTTTCGGAAAATTCAAGATTATTTTCGGAGGAAAACAAATGAGTAATGTAGAAATCGTAACAAATATTGACATAGCGTCAGAAATTGCACACGCAACAGTAACAGAAGTTTTAGCGAATATGGATAATGAAAGAATAGGATATGTTCTCATAGGAGTTTTACAGCAATTAGAAACTATTCAGGACAATGTTAATAATTTTGATTTAAAGGGACAGGGCAAGTCTACAAAGGAAGTGGCATAATATTATTGCGTGAGGCATTGTGGGCATATACTCCCACTACGCAATAGATTCTGTTTAGAGCAAATGATAAAATTTTGTAGGAGGTAAAATAATGAGTTATAATAATCCAACTACAAAAGATGACACTCACAATGAGATTAAGGCACCAATGAACACTAAGAATATTTGCGGCGTAGACTGCTATGAGCAGAATGGCGTTGCTTACTTAAGATTGGAAAATGTTGCAAGAGGACTGGGATTTACACAAACCCAAAATAAAAACGGAAAGGAATATATTTCTATTCGTTGGGAAACTATTGACAGATATTTAAAAGACATTGGCTTCCCCAACAAGCTGGGGAAAGACGATTTTATCCCAGAAAACATATTCTACAGACTTGCAATGAAAGCCAAAAATGAAACAGCAGAGAAATTTCAAGCATTAGTGGCTGATGAGATTATTCCGTCAATCCGTAAGAATGGAATATATGCTACTGATAATGTTATTGATGAAATACTGAATAATCCAGACTTTGGAATAGAATTATTAACAAAGTTAAAAAAAGAAAGGCAAGCAAGAGTTGAAGCAGAAAGAAAGAACGCTATCTTAACACACGTCAATAAAACATATACAATGACGGAGATTGCTAAAGAGCTGAACTTAAAATCTGCCATTCAACTCAACAAGTTGCTTGCTGATAGAAAAATTCAGTACAATGTCAATGGAACTTGGGTTCTTTACTCACCATACAGCAGTATGGGATATGAGGAAATTAAACAAGAAATTCTTGACAGCGGTAAAGTAATCTATCATAGACGAATTACCCAACTTGGAAGAGAATTTATACTGCAATTATTCAACAATGTTGCATAAGTTCTCTTGTGGGATATAATAGCTCAAACAGAAAGAAAATTCAATAGCTGTAAGAAATTTACAGCTATAAAAAAATCAGAACAAGTTGGGTAGACCTGTTCTGATTAGCACGTATGAGTGAATGTAAATTAACTCATACCAATAATAACAAATAAATAGCAAAATGACAAGGACATTTTACTTAATCGTGAGGTGTCCTTTTTGTGTGCTTAGAAAGTGAGGTTTTACTATGAATTTTATTCAATATGTAAAGCAAGTGTGGAAAGCTAGACCTATTGGCGGTACTCCATTTAGTCCAGACAGACTTAATCATATGGAAGATGGCATTAAGAATAATAACGATATGATAAGCGAGCTGAACAACAATACAACAACAACGTACGAAAATGCTATCATAACATACGCACCTGCTTTGGCACTGGTAAATATAATGCCGGCTAAACTAACCAATACTGTAGCAATTAGGAGCTGGACAACAGTCGCAACTCTGCCTAAGGAATATAGACCGAGTAAAACTATAAAATTTCCGGTCACAGTATATAATCCGGCGGGGTTTGTGGCATATGGACAATTGACACCTAATGGTGCATTACAAATTTATAGTGATACCGAAATTGAGGCAAATCAAGGACAAACATATTACAATTTCACTTATTTTATTTAAGTAGTATGCTGAAGATATTGCTGTTTAATTAACTTAATAAATAAAAAATCAAAATGGGTATTGAAATAAAATGTTAGTGGTAGGGACAACTTGAAAATATAAATATATAAAACTAAGGGAACGTATCAGAGATGATATGTTCCTTTTTTGTTACCCATTTTTAGGCAGAAAGGGGCGATTGAATGATAAGTGCTGTAATTATCGAGGGAGTAACATTCCCAGTAGCATATAACGGCTACACATACAGCAGAAATAAGATATGGTCTAAGAACACAGGAAGAAATGACTATGGAGAAATGGTAGGCACAATCGTGGCTATTAAAGACAAAGTAGAACTGCAATTACCGCCATTAACAGGTGAACAGGCGTTGTTGCTTGACAATGTGGTTAGTGATGAAAATAACCCATTCCCAACAGCACAAGTCTTATTCTTAGGTGGCACACAAAAGGAAATGACAATATACACAGGAGATGTGACATATCCGTATCTCACAAGAGCAAAGAATGAGGACGGATTAATAGTCGGAGCAAAATTAAGCCTAATTCAGAAATAAGGAGATTAACTATGAAAATAACAGGAAATGAAGTTTTAGCACATTATGAAGCACTTGCAAGTGTAGCACAGCTTAAAATGGGTGGCAGATTAGCAGTTGCCATTATGTCTAATATTAAGGCATTAGAGCCACACTTTAAAGCGGTAGTAGAAACGATAGAAAAGATACGCGAGGAAAATAAAGATAACAACGATAAGATAAAATCAGAACTTGAAGAACTAGGAGAACAGGAAATAGAAGTATCTGAATACACAAAAGTTGATATAAGTGCATTTGATAGTTGCGAAGCCATTGAGCCAGCTAAGATTATCGCACTTAGCTTTATGATTAACGATTAATCAGCAGAAAGGAGCAACCTAATGAAAAATATTAATTGGGGTGCGGATTTCAATTTGCTGTATGCAAGATATTACAGCAAATATTTAGTTGACGGAAAAGAATACAATCAGACACTTAATGAGTTTAAGTACAGCAACATAATCAATCCGAACAATAGCATTTCGATAGGTAATACTTGCAGTAGTAGTGTTACCTTTTCTATTTATAATCCAGAAATCACGCTTGAAAATAAGGATATAACCATTTTTGAGGGTGTTAAGGGCGATAGCGGCATTGAGTATGTACAGACAGGCATATTTACTGTAACTAAAGAAGAAAGTAACGGCGAATACACTAAGTACACAGCTTATGACAAGATGTACAAAGCTGAAAAAGGGTACTTCTCTAAATTAACTTATCCTAGTACAGACAAGGCTATTTTAGAGGAAATTTGCACAAAATTAGGCATAAAGTTAGCAACTAGCATAACAAACACACATACAATCATAGATAAGCCGCAAGGCTATACAATGCGTGAAATGATAGGTTATATGGCTATGCTACAAGGTGGAAATGCGGCTATTAATTCTGACGGAAACCTTGAAATAAAGTGGTACAAAGATAGCGGTTATGTGCTTGACGGACATCAATACTATCAGCAAGGGGTTACTTTTACCACTAGCAAAGATTTTACGATAAGAAAGCTGACTTGTAACAATACAAAGTCTGGTGATAAGGAAACTAGCACAATCACTAGCGGCAGTGGTACAACTGGACTTAGCTTTGCTAACCCATTTATGACACAAGCGGTCTTAGATGAAGTCTACAAAAAGATAGGCGGTTTTCAGTTCAGACCGCTTACAGTTAAATTTGTTGGTGACTGGCGATTGGAAGTTGGCGATATTATAACTGTTAATAAAGGCGGCGTTGATTACAAAGTGCCTATAATGCAGATAACCCACGAATGCGATGGTGGCTTAATGGACACTATTACATCTATTGGGCAATCCGATACAGAGAACAGCAACATCGCTAGCGGTCCGATAACAAAGCAAATGGAACGATACTACGCCGATTTAGTCTTAATCAACAAGGCAGTTATTGAAAATGCTGATATAACTAATGCCAATATTGAGAGCTTAAAAGCACATCAAGCGTATATCGACCAACTAAAGACTAATAAGATTGAAACTGTCACAGCAGATATTGTTAATCTGACAGCGAGTAAAGCTACGATTAATGAAGCTAATATTGCTAAGTTGCAAGCAGATTATGCACAAGTAGGCGTGCTGAATACGGATGTGGCAAATATCAAAGTCTTAATGTTTGGCTCAGCAACAGGCAAGAGCTTAACAACGGAATTTGCTAATGCAGTTGTAAGTGTTATCGGCAATGCACAGATTAAGGATGCTATGATTGACAGCATAGCTGCAAGCAAGATTACAGCACTTGACCTTAACACTACTAAATTTAAGGTTCATAGCGAAAATGGAATGTCTTATTGGCAAGACAATACAATTATCATTAAAGATACTGACAGAATAAGAGTTCAGATAGGTAAAGATGCCAATTCTGACTACAATATGTATGTCTGGGATAAGGCTGGAAATCTGATGTTTGATGCCTTAGGACTTACCGAAAAAGGCGTTACAAGAAAAGTTGTTCGTGATGAAGTTGTTAAAGATGACGCTAATATTAATGCAAGCAAGCTGGATATTGAAACACTATTTAATGTCATCAATAACGATAGCACCCATACACTTAAGAGTAACAAGATATATCTTGATAACGAAAAGCAGACACTTAATGTTGTTATGCAAGCTATAACAAGTGGCGCTGGCAAGGATTACACGCAATGGGGCGGTATGATGAAAGTTGCTAGTGATTTTATCACTAATAAATTATGGTGGACTGAAAATGTTGACAATGAAAGCATTAAGACTAAGTTTTCTACTGTTAATCAGAAGCTAGATAGCTACGAAATTACGTTATCTGACTTATACCAACAAACGAATGATAATTTTATGGTATATACAGTAACAGAAACACCTACAAAAGATAATTATCCAGCTGTTGATTGGTTTATACCCATTTATCCATCGGACGATTTATTTCCAGATGATAATCTTACTTGGACTTACAGCAATGATGAATATGCTAAACATCACGGAGCAATAGCGTACAATGAAACAGCTCAAAAAACTTGGCGTTGGACTAAAGATAATAAAGGTAATTGGAGCTGGAAAGAGGTATCTAACACGCAATTAGCCTATATGCTTAATCAAAACGCTAGCTTTAAAATGAACTTAGATAGTATATCTACATCATTGTTAAGTGTGCAGCAGAATTTAAAAGACAACTACAGTACAACTACAGTTATGAAGAATGCTATAACGCAGGCTGTAAAAGCAGAAAGCAATAGCATTAAACTTGAAGTGTCTAATGCTTATGCTACAAAGGATAGCTTAAGTAGCTACAGCACAACAACGCAGATGAATGCGGCTATAAGCACAGCAATAAGTAAAGAAAGTTCAGCGATTAAGTTAGAAGTAGCAGGAGCATATGCCACAAAAGATAGCCTTAAAAATTACGCTACAACAGCAAGTCTTAGTGCTTATATCAAGAAAGACCCAAAAAGTGGCGAGCTTAAATCCGCAATTGAAGCAATTGCAGATGATATAACGCTTAAGGCTAAGGGGGCTATTAATATTAGCGGTAACAAGAGCGTTAATATTAGCGGTAACGCATTCACTTTAACATCAACTAATACAATCATAAGTGCAACAGGGACAATTACCTGTAGTGATATAATCGGGACTGGGGGTCGCATTGGCAATTGGGATATTACTGATGGAAGCTTAAAGAATGATTACTTAGCACCAGATGGATACTTAAGAAGAACTTACATTCAAAGTTCAAAAAATATTGGCGATTGGATTTTTTCCGTTCAGAAAGGAGCTGTACAAGGAACTTCGCCAAGCACGCTAAACTCCCTGTGGCACGTTACTAACGATGGTGAAATGCAGTTCAATGTTGAGAGCGGTAAAGGCATTAAAATGTATGGTTCGGCAGGATTAGAGTTAGAAGTGTTAAGAGACCGCATCGAATTATATTATCAGCCTTACATCAATGGAGAGCCGCAAGCTTGGACAAAAATTGAAAAAGGAAAAATTTCTATAGACTCAAAAGGTTGGAGTTCTTTTGACGACTGCGCTCTATCTGTAGTTAACAACTCGATAAAGACTACAGCATTGTATATAATGCATCAAACAGAAGATGGGTCATACTATCAAAGAGGATGTGTAATTAACAGAAATCCTTTTTCTGGTGATATTATGTTTGATTGGGATGGACGTTATCTTCGTGGATATATAGGGGATAATGTTGTTATCACTTGGGACAACGAAAATAAAAATTGGATATAAGATTAGGAGGTAAAACACAATGTTAGACATCAACTCATCAATTCAAAAAAATGGAACATTATCTGTCCAAAATTCAGACGGAACACTTAAACAGGTGGCTTATCTGTCAGCTACAATCAGCGAAAGTGGCACAGTTAGTATGTCAGCTAGCTTCAATGATTTTGCGGCATACTTGGCGAATGATATAGCACTAGACAGTGAGCTTAAGAGCTTCCTTGATGGCGTTAAAAACACTTACAAGGCAACATACAGCACAGAAGATAACACAATTAGTTCAGATGTAAATATAACAGGGACAGTAGGAAGTGAGGCGTTTTAGTATGATTAAGTGTGGAGATTTTTCGGCGTGGAATGGTAGCAACTTAGACTTTGATAAAATGCGTGCGGCAGGACTTACACACGCTATTCTTAAGGTTATCAGACGTGATTTTGAGCCAGATGAACAGTTTGAAAATAACTGGAAAAAGTGTCAGTTAGCTGGCATACATATTTGCGGTGTATACAACTTTGTTTACACACCTAGCGTAGAAAGGGCTATTGCGGCGGCTAAAAGGGTATTAGAGGTGCTTGACGGACGTAAAGTTAAGGTATGGATGGATATAGAAGATACCTGTATGCAGAATTTAGGTTCAGAACTCATCAACATAATCAAGGCATATAAGCACACAATAGAAGAAGCCGGCTACGAGTTTGGTGTCTATACAGGTATGGCGTGGTATGGCAGTTACATTGCCCCATATGCAGACGAAGAAATTCTTAACTGCGATTACTGGATAGCAAGGTACTATCTTGGATATGATGAAATGACACTTGATACAGACCCTAACGAAGATAAGAAGCCTAGTGTTGCTAGAAACCTTGTAGGCTGGCAGTATACATCAAGCGGTGTTGTAGATGGAGTAGACGGAGTTTGCGACTTGTCTGTATTCTATGGCTTTCATAATGATGAAGATAACACAGAGGATAACAGCGAAGAAGATAACACAGAGGATAGCACAGATGAACACGTATATGCTACATATGCCGCTTATACAGACCGTTGGTGGGGTGAAGTAGAGGACAAAGAAGATTGGGCTGGTGCAGGCGACAATAAAGCTATCACAGCACTTATTATCAAGGTTAGCAGAGGTTCAGTTAAGTACAGAGTTCACTTAAAGGGCGGCGATTGGCTTCCTTATGTTACTGGCTTTAATTATGACGATTACGATAATGGCTATGCAGGTGACAAGAAGCACGAGATTGACGCAATAGAAATCATTTACTATACGCCAGAGGGTGAGCCTTGGAAGTATGCAAAGTATATGGTATCTGTATTCAATAACCGCAACTTCTATCCAGAGCAGATAGATGATGAAACATCAAACGGAATGGACGGATATGCAGGCGTTATGGGTAATGCAATCGATAAGTTCCAGTTAGTTGTCGAATAAAGTCGAAATAACACGACTGAAAGTATTTGAAATATACTAACGATAAATGTATAATAAACTTGTCTTTGAGAAAAGACCCTTAAACATTTTCAAGTTCTGGCAGGCGATATTGTTTGATTGGCGTTGGCAATATCGCCGCTACACTTGACACGATAGAACGTGTGTTCTATAATAATCGTATCGCTATCAAACGTGCAAGGGCAAGAGAGGGGAGTACAGGTTTATGGATAACAGTAATGAGGAAAATTACAAAGATAAGTTAATAGAACTTATAAATAAAATAGAAAATACAGGCACATTAGAGTACCTGTATTCATTCATAGAAAACTTTTTGAAGAGGTGGGGGTAAAACCCTACTTCTTTTCTTTTCGAGATAACATAACATCTATCATATCTAATATTGTTTCTTTATCTCTTTGTTCTAACATAGAAAACTTCCAAAGTAAATCAACATCTTTTTCAGCTTCTTTTGAATTATCCTTACGGATTGGCGAAACATCAAATCCCATTAGCCACGCTTCTGACACGTTCAAAGCCATTCCTAAGACAACTAGCTTTTCTTGGCTAGGTTCAACTTTGCCTGATACATACTGGCTAATATCGGATTTATTCATCTTGATATTGTATTTCTTACAATATGGTAATGATAAATTCAAAATATCAACTTGCTTTAACTTCCGTTCATTCATTAGCTGTTTAAGCCTATCTGATGTATTCTCTTTCATCTTAGTTATCCTCCTTTCTGTTGATAATATACCATTATTTGAACAAAAGTTCAAGATGTAAAACTAAAAAAGTAAAAAATATTGAACTTTTTATTGACATATTAATTTAATAATGCTATTATACAATTAGTTCAAAACATTGAACAAAAAACGGAGAAAGGAGAAGAATTGGAATGGCTTTTAATTACAGTAAGTTAAGAGGTCGCATAATTGAAAAGTACGGAAGTCAGACGGACTTTGCCAAGGCGTTTGGCTGTTCAGACAGGACTTTATCACTTAAAATGACAGGCAAGCGACCTTGGAAACAGATTGAAATTTTAAAAGCAATTAAATTATTAGATTTATCAGAAGATGATATACAGGATTATTTTTTTGCTTTAGAAGTTCAAAATATTTAACTTTTAGAAAGGAGTAAGAATGGCAAGCTTTATTGATGAAGTAGAGAAAAGTTATCTTAATAGTCTTAAAGACAACTTATGCAAAACCTGTGAGGGAGCTGTATTTATGGAGAAATATTTTTCTTCAAGGTCTGCTATCTCTGAATTAGAGAATAAAGTTTTATCAGAACTCAAAGATAGCAAACTAACAGTTGCGGAAATGATTGGTTTTTTAGAGTATATGAAACAATCTATTAAAAACCACTCATTTCTTCCCCAAGAGAAAGAACACTGATACAGCATTCTTTATCAGAGGTAATGTTACCCTCTGGTATTTCCTTAGCAGTCTTGAGTATAGATAATACTTTGTCAGAGTAAGGATATTCAAGACCGCAGTTAGGGCAAACAATCTTGCTAGTAGATATATCTTCGTTAACAGTATATCTGCTATAACAAGTGCAAGTTATTTGAAATTTTAGAAGCATATTTACACCACCTTTCTTTATTTAGTAAAGGAATTATAACATAAAAAGGAGATAATAATAACAATGAATGAAATTCAAATTAATTTATTAAAAGATTACATACTTGAGGATTTAGAGAAAACAAGAAAAAGCGACATATCTGCAAAAGAAAAGGCAGAATTGGAAATTTCAGCTTTAAGAGCACTTGTAGAGTTAGAAAACAGTCCGGTAGCCGCAAAAATTGACAAGGCTTATGAAAATTTTACGGCGCAGAAAAACGAAATGGATATTAATAAAAATTTTTATGATAAGGTTGCTGAATATTGCGGCGAAAGAAAAATGCCAATATCAGCATTTGAAAAAATGTGTAGCATTGGTAATGGAACGTGTGGTCGTTGGAGAGATAGTATGTCTTCACCAACATTAACTACTATGCAGAAGATTGCAGAAGCAACAAAAATTCCGATTGAAAATTGGGTCAGATAAGAAAGGACATGTTTATGGAGTTACAGATTTTTAGCAATTCAGAGTTTGGAGAAATCCGAACTATTACTAAAGATAATGAGCCTATGTTTTGTCTGGCTGATGTATGCAAGGCATTGGAAATATCAAATGTAAGTCAGCTAAAAACAAGGCTCAAAGAAGATGGGGTCATTACTAATGAGGTAGGGGTACAGACAGGCGTTAAAGCTGATGGCACTCCAGCAATTCAGAAAGTAAGAATGAACTTTATCAACGAGAGCAATCTTTACAAGACAATCTTTCAGAGCCGTAAAGAAAGTGCGGAGAGATTTACAGATTGGGTTACAGGAGAGGTGCTTCCGTCAATCAGAAAGACGGGTAGTTATGGTATGCCAAAGACAACAGGCGGTCAGATACAGCTTTTAGCACAGGGCTATACAGAACTTGAACAGGCTGTTAACTCTATCAAAGAAGATATGACAGAGCTTAAGGATAACACACCTCTTTACGGCTGTGAGATTGATGAAGTCAAACAGCACGTTAATAGAAAAGGCGTAATTGTACTTGGTGGCAAGGATAGTGAAGCTTATAAGAACGGCAGTATTCGCAGTTCAGTATATTCTGACATATATAAGCAGTTAAAACGTGAGTTTGGTTGCGTGACAACATATAAAAGCATAAGAAGAAAGTACATTGATAATGTACACAAGTTTATAGATGATTATGCGTTGCCTATGGCACTTGCTGAACAGGTAAAAGAAGCTAATGCACAGATAAGTATGAGCTTTTAAGGAAAGGAGTTTTAGCAGATTGATATTTATTATTTCTGAAAAAGGCGAAAGAGAGCAGATTAATGAGGTAGAAAAACTTGAAATCCTGGCACACATTGGCAGAAGAACAAGTTACCTCTTAGGAAGAAATAAACATTGTGAGCCATTAAGGAGCATAGTTACAAGAGATATTTTAGGGCAGTTAAAGCACGAATACGGGTGTGGTTTGAGTGAACTGAAAAAGAAGTACATAGCAGACACTCACGATTATATCGACTGCTACGAACTGCCTACAATAATGAAAGAGAGATATAAGCTATGATACAGGGTTTTATGTTGGGCGTTGTTGTCGGAATGATACTAGAAACTGTATGTATTGTAGTTACAACATTAAAGATTAAAGCAAAAGAAAGGAGAGAACAATATGAAACAGGTAAACGAGAAAGTAATAACAGTACAGGATTGCATTGATATGTACGAGAAAAAGGATATGTATACAGTTATTGACGGCGGTAAAGTTGTTGGATTTGTAGAAAAGAGAGAGGAGAACTAAAGATGAAAGAGAGAAATAACAATATTACAGTTTTTGGGTTAGTTGCAGAAGAACCAGTTTTCAATCACGAAGCTTTCGGAGAAAAATTCTTTAGAATGATGATTTCAGTTAATAGAGTTAGCGGAACAGTAGATACACTTCCTGTTCTTATGTCTGAAAGAATTGCAGATATGAAAGAGTTAAAAGCAGGTGTTTGTGTAATGATTACAGGAAGAATAAGGAGCTACAATGAGCATATAGGTGAAAAAAGCAAGTTAATATTAGCAATCTTTACTGAAAATATAGAGATATATGAAAACGAGGCGGAACCACCTTTTAATAATGATGTAGTCCTTAGAGGCTTTATTTGCAAAGAACCTATATACAGGGTAACGCCACTTGGAAGAGAAATAACAGATGTTCTCATAGCCGTTAACAGAGCATATGGCAAGTCAGACTATATACCTTGCATAACTTGGGGCAGAACAGCTAAGTTTGTAGGTCACTTGCCAGTAGGAACACATATAGAAATGACAGGTAGGTATCAGTCAAGGCCTTATGCAAAGAAGATAAGTGAAGATGAAATTGAAAACAGAGTAGCTTATGAGGTATCAGTAGGCAGAGTTGAGATTATAGAGGAAAAGGAGAATGCTGATGAATAGTGATATTACAGTTTCAGAATTAGCTAGTATGGCAGCAGACAATGAAAAGCGTTGTCGGGTATGGCATCCAGTCCAAGGTGTTATATTTGATGGCACGTTTGATGAACTTGACAGACGGCATTATCTGGCAGACAAGACAGTTGATAACTTCTCAATAGAAGATGATGTATTCATTATGAATATATAAAAGGAAAGGATATGTTTATGGAAAGAGCAGTTTTAAAAAAGGTAGTACTTGAAAACTTTATGTGCTACGCACACGCAGAGTTTGATTTTTATGCCATTACAAAGATTATGGCTAAGAATGGCAAGGGTAAGTCAACTATTGCCACAGCTCATCTGTGGTGCTTGTTCAACTGTGATTATGAGTTAAAGGATAATCCGGTTGTTAGACGAGAGGTTGACGGAAAGTCCGTTGATGATATGGACACAAGTGTTGAACTTACACTTGATGTTGACGGAAAAGAAATAACTATGAAGAAGGTGCAGAAAAGAACCTACAGCAAAGATGGTAGCAGCTACAAGGACGATAACAAGTATTTTGTCAATGATGTGCCTAAGACATTAAAGGATTTCAACGCATATCTTGATGTGGATATGAATGTATTCAAGATGTGCAGTAATGTAAATGCTTTTCTTAATCAGAAGCCGGCAGAAATGAGAGAATACCTATTCGGTCTTGTAGGAGATGTTACAGACCTTGATATAGCTTCACAGAAAGCTGAATTAGCCGAGTTAGTTCCTTTACTTAATAAGTATACAGTTGAAGAATTATCCGCTATGAATAAAGCTACAAAGACCAAGATTACAAAGGATTTACATATTCTTGATGGACAGATTAAGGAAAAGGAAAGAGATATACAGCTTAAACAGGCTATTGAAGTATCAGACCTTGAATTGCAGAAGAACAGCATTAAAGAACAGATTGCTGATTGTGTGGCAAAGCAGACCGACAATGACAAGCTGATAGCTGAATATGACAAGGCTAGTTCGGATATTCTTAATCTCAAATTTGAGCTTGGCGATATGTCACGCAAAGCTAATGAAGAAAATATCAAGGCTAGGAGAAAACTTGAATCACAGATTAGTAACCTTAATTATGTGATTGAGGATAGCAAGAAGTCAATCAGCAACGCAGAAGATGTTGTTAGTTTTGGTAAGGACAAGATAGCTGAATATCAGAAAACACTTGATGATAGCAGAACCGAATGGAAAGCTGAAAAAGAGCGTGTATTTGACGAGAATAATCTTATTTGCCCTTATTGTAAACAGGAATACCCAGAGGAAAAGAAAGAGAAACTAAAGGCAGATTTTAAGGCACATAAAGAAACTGAACTTAGCAGAATTACCGATAAGGGCAACACAGCTAAGAAAATGCTTGATGAAATCAAAGGATTGTTAGTTGAAGCTGAACAGGAATTGGCTGACAGAAAGCAGAAGTTAGAAAAGCATTTAGTTGATTTAGCAGACCTTGAAAAGCAGTTATCAGAACTTCCGCAGGAAATTGATGCATCAGCCACAGAAGAATACAAGGCACTCGAACAGCAGATTGCTGAAAAGGAACAGGCTATGCACAAAGCTAATGATATTTCAGCAATCAAGGCAGAATTAAAAGCACAGGAAACAGCTTTAAGGCAGCAGTTAGCAGAATGCGAAAGTCAGATTGCAAAGTCTGATACGGCAGCAGATGAACAGCGACTTGAAGAATTAAAGCAGACAAGGATTGATTCTGAACAGAATAAGACTAATGCCGAGAAAATCCTTGATTTACTTGATGAACTTGACAAAGCAAAGAATGAAGCCTTGACAGAAGCGGTAAACAGTCATTTTGGGTTAGTTAAGTGGCAGTTGTTTACTTATACAAAGTCTGGTGGTTACAAGAGCTGTTGTATACCTACTGTTGACGGAAAGAGTATTTTAACAACTATGTCTAACAAGGGTAACAGGATTTTAGGCAGGGTCGATATTTGCAGTTCAATTCAGAAGATTAGCGATATATCAGTGCCTATTATCTTAGATGATTCTGAAAGCCTTAGTACGGACAATCAGAAGAAAGTTGCTGAAATGGTAGATAGCCAGTTGATTATGCTGATTGTCAATGATAGCGAGAAATTAGAGATTGTGGAGGGATAATATGAAACTTTATTTTTATGAGTTAGATGAATATGGATACGGCAGAGCACCTAGAGGAATATCTTGTACTGAATGCGAAGCGAAGGAAAGCTCAAAGACTTATATGCCAATTAATGGTAGTGGATTCCCCCGTTACATAGGTCGATTAAGAAAAGATGATATAGGACATTTTATCAGCTATGGTTCAAATCTTGTAGCTTTTACAGAGCCTAGTTTTGAACGTGCAAAAGAAATGTTTAAGAACAGAGAAAAGACTAGGATTGAAAACACAAAGAAGGAATTAGACCGGTTGGAAAAAGTATTAAGAGTAATCGAGGAAAGCGAGGAATAATTATGGCAGAAACAACAGCAGTAGCAGAAAAGAAAGCATTTACAACATCATTAAGCGAATGGAGTAATGCTATGACAGGTCTTATTATTGACGATTATAAGGCTGTTGGAATGGATATGGACGATTACGCAAAAGAGTGTGCTATGGAAGCTATGACAAGCATATTTAATCTTGTTAAGAATGACCCTAAGATTGATATGAGAAACCTTGATACAAGTAATTTAAGGGGCATTGTTAAGCGTTGTGCAAGTCTTAAGTTAAATGCTAGTGCATATCCAAGAGAGTGCTATTTTCAGTTAAGAAATGTTAATGTCGGAAAAGATGAAAATGGAAAAGATATATGGCAGCAACAAGTCGAAATGGGCATTGAGGGAAGCGGTTATGACTCTTTGCTTGCCAACTATGGAAAAGATGTTAAACAGGTATATCCATATTGGGTAATTAAAGAGGGCGACAAGTACATACCGCCTAAGCATAAAGGACTTACAGTTACGGAGCCAGAGTGGGAAGAAAACGGATTATCTGACAAGGCGGTAAGGGTTGTATATCCTGTTAAGTTGTTAGATGGAACAGTAACATATCTTTCTGCTGATAGAGACAGCGTTAAGGTAAACCTCTTATCTCACGTAAAGCAGAATATGTTGAATGCTACATTTGGAATTATTACAGGTACTAAAAAACAGTATGGGAAAGAAGTTGCAAGAACTAGATATGATGCAACGCCGGAAGAAAAGGCAAAAATTAAAGAGAAAAAGGAAGAAGTTCTCAATTCCTTAAGAGCGTGCAAGACAGTAGATGAAATGCTTGAATGTGAGCTTGCTAGACCTTTTATAAGCGGTGCTTGGCTTGATACGCCAGAGAGTATGATTCAGAGAAAAATGTGCAACAACGCTACAAGGAAATACCCTAAGAACTATGACCCAATGGCACGACAGGCACAGGTTGAAATGGATGAGGTATATCAAGTTGCACAGGCTGAAATTGCCGAAAATGCTAATACTGTTGAGTTCATAGAGAATACGGAAGATGTTGATACAACAGCCGCAGAAGCAACAGAAGAACAGGCAGAAGATAGCACATTACCACCATTTATGCAGGCAGAATAGGAGATTAGATATGACAGTATACGAATTAATACAGGAATTAAGTCAGTATAATGCAGATACAGAAGTTAAGTTTCACTGTGAAGCTGAATATGATACTGACGTTGAAGCAGAATTTGACAGAGAGAATGAAAACGACACGCAGGAAGTGACAGTTACAGCAAGTTTTGACGATAAAGTAGATTTTGATGATATTGACAATTATGAGCCAGCACACAAGAGAACTTGGCAGGAAGACCCATTCATTGTTATTAATTTATCTTATTAAGGAGAACTAATATGAGAGTAATTTCACAGGACGGAAAAATTGATATTCCATACGATTATTTTACATTAGCTACGGCTGATGAGAAACACGGAACTTTAGAAGTAGCGAGTATCTATTGTCGAAATTTTTCGTCAGATAGTGGTGCGAAGTTAGCTGAATATTTAAGTGTGGAAAAAGCAATTAAAGCTATAAAAATGTTGACAGAAACACAGAAAATGGAGTCAGTAGAATTTGAAGATAGAATTTATCATAGAAATATGGTTTTCCAGTTCCCACAGGATGATGAAATCGAGGTATAGCGGATAAGGAGCGGTGATTTGAATGAATTTTTATCCAAGAATATCTAAGGTTGGAAAATCATATATACTAAGAAGATACGTCAACGGAAAACGACTACATTTTTATTCCAGAGACTTAAATGAGCTCATAGAATATGACAAGCTATTAGAGAAAGGAATAATCCCAGTAAAGAGGGCAGGAATAGATGTTAAAGAAGGCGAACTTACTAATTTTATTAATGATGGAAACATTTGGAAATGGATAAAGGGCTACGAGGGATTGTATGCAATTTCTGATAGCGGTTTAATTAAGAGCTTTTGGAAAGATAGTAGAGGACAGTTTGTTAAAACAAACAATAAAAATGGTTGGTATTTATCTTTTAGGGCAACAGACAGGAACAAAGAAGTTAAAACTATTAGGGTTCATATTGCAGTTGCACAGGCTTTTATAGGACAAATTCCTAATGGGTATGAGGTGCACCATAAAGACGGAAACAAGCAGAATAATTGTGCTAGTAATTTGCAGATTCTCAGTGGAATTGAACATAAAAGGCTAACTTTAATGGAAAATCCTCATATATTAGACGGAATGATTGCTTATAACCAAGGCAGAGCTATTCACGGAAGAAATAAGAAAGAAAAGAGAAATGTGCAGAGGTTTAAGAAAGGAAAAATCATCCAGTGCTCATTAAACGGAGAATTTATCAATTCGTATTGCAATGCAATGGAGGCAAGCAGAAATACCGGTGTTTGTGGAAGAAATATTTTACAAGTTGCAAATAAAGAGCCTTATAACAGCAAAGGAAGCGTGAGAAAACAAGCCGGTGGATATGTATGGAAATTTGAAAAAGAAAGCGAGGTGATGTAATGCTCAAATTGAAATGTTGTGGAACTGGAAGTAAAGGAAATTCTTATGCTCTTATGTCGCAAAACGAAACACTTATTCTTGATGTGGGAATGGGGATTAAAGACATAAAAAAGATGTGTGATTGGAATGTAAAAAATATAGTAGGTTGCCTTATTTCACACGAGCATTATTGACGACCATTCAAGGTCAGTAAACGATTTTAAGTCTATGGGAATACCGATACTTGCCCCATATTTAGACAATAGCCGTAAATCAATGAATATGGGCGAATTTACAGTAAAATCCTTTGATTTAACAACGATAGACGGAAGTTGGACACACACCAATGCAGACGGAACACCTTGCCCGATATTCGGCTTTCTAATTACTCACAAGGAAATGGGAAGAATGCTTTACATAACCGATTGTGAACTAATCAAATGGAAGTTTAAAGATATAAACCACATTCTCTTAGGTGTGAATTATGACAAGGATTTAATCGACAGGGATAACACAGGTAAAGCTAATCATGTATTCAGAGGTCACTTAAGCATTGACACAGCTTGCGATTTTGTTAAAGCGAATTATTCAGACAGCTTGCAGAATGTCATAATGTGCCATCTATCAGCAGAAAATGCTGATAGAGATAGTTTTATCGAGAAGATGAAAAAAGTTGCTTGTGGGGCAAATGTGGATGTTGCAGAGCCAGGCAAGGAATGGGTTTTAAGGAAAGGAGATGAATGTCCGTTTTGATTAGTTGGGATATAGTTACAAAGTTGATGAATTGTTTTCCTAATAGCGTTATAAATCATAACGCAGAGTTTATAGCACATATTAGAAACAATACATACTTCGGATTAAAAGATTGTGAAAATGAAACAGATGTAACTGAAAGAATTGAGGCGTAACAATGATTGATTGTAATATTTGCAAGCATAAAGATAAAGAAGGTTATTGTATAGAATGCAAACACGGAGAGCTGTTCGAGAGGAAAAATGTGTCAGAGCCTAAAAAAATATCAGTTAGTAACGGAAAAGAATATTGCGGACATTGTGGTTATTTGTGTGAATACGCCAGAGGATATAAGAAGTTTTATTGTATTAGGTGTGGCGGACTTAATTTAAGAAGTTGGAAGAATTGAGAGGTGAAGAAAATGGATAAATTCCTTGAAAGTGTAAGCAAGCGTGACTTTGATAGAAGAATATCGGAAGTTGTTGAAATGCTTGAGAGAAAACAACTCTGCGGAACTATCAGTTTGATAAAAGATTTGAAATATTGCCTTGACTTAGCCATAGAAGAAAAAGCACACACTTGCAACTGTCAGCACAACAGCAATTCAAGAGATAATGAGCCTTGCTGCAGATGTGATAGCAAGCAGACCAACGCCGACAGGATAAGGAATATGTCGGATGAAGAGTTAGCAGAGTTTCTTATAACTTTCAAAAACATATTCGGTGAAGAATACGAAGGAGAAGCTAGTTGTATGGATTGGCTTCAATCAGAAGCGAAAGAAACCGCAACAAATATGGAAAACTTAGATGTAAGGAGATAATAACTATGAATCCCAAATGGAGTGAGGAGGAAGTCCTTTTATTAAAAGATAAATATTCTCGCTTAACAAATGATGAATTAATCGCCTTATTTCCTAATAAAACATTTTTGGCAATCTATAAAAAAGCTTATTCACTTAATTTAAAGAGAGATGAAGAAATTGAGTTTTTGAACAGGTCAAAAGCCAAAAGTGGTAAAAATGCTAGTAATTGGAATGGCGGCGTTAGGAAAACAAGAAAAGGATACGTTCAAATATTAATGCCAGAACATAAAAGAGCAGATAAAGGTGGGTACGTTATGGAACATATCGTAGTTTATGAAAAAGCCACAGGAATAGAAGTGCCACGAAATTGTTGCATACATCATTTGAACGGGATAAAAAATGATAACAGAATTGAAAATTTATGTATGATGACAAATTCGGCGCATACAATATATCATCATACAGGGCAAAAAAGAAGTGAAGAAACCAGAAAACGAATTTCAGAAAGCAAGAGGAAAAAATATGAATAAAGTGATAATTTCAGGAAGAGTTGTTAGAGATGTTGATGTTAGATATTCACAGACAGTAAATGGAAGTGTGGCAGTAGCAAGGTACACATTAGCTGTTGACAGAGCTTTCAAGAAAGAGGGCGAACAGGCAGCAGACTTTATTAACTGTATTGCGTTTGGCAAGAACGGAGAGTTTGCAGAGAAGTATTTACATCAGGGAACTAAGATTATCGTTGAGGGTAGATGGCAGACAGGCAACTATACTAACAAGGACGGACAGAAAGTCTACACTAATGATTGCGTTGTTGAAAGACACGAGTTCTGCGAAAGTCGTACTAATCAGCAGAGTGGTAACAATGGAATTATGGGCGGTAATGCTAGTTTGGACAGCTTTATGTCAATCCCAGATGGCGTAGCTGACGAGGGATTACCATTCAATTAAAGAGGTGCAAATATGACGGAAAATGAAGCAATTAAGGAATTTCAGCAGAATATTGATATGCCATTTGGAAGTAACATATCAAGAGAAGCGTCTGAACTAGCAATACAGGCACTTGAAGAAGTACAGCAGTACCAGAAAATTGGCACACCGGAAGAATTGCAGGATATGAAAAGCAATTATTTTGAAGCATTAAGTGATTGGCGTCAATATCGCAAGATTGGGACTTTGGAAGAATGCCGGGTGGCAATGGAGAAACAGACTGCAATTTCAAGAGAAATTATTGAAGGTAATTACGTTTGTCCAAAATGTCATAATTTAATGCCTTATCCCGGATACTGCGGATGCGGTCAGAGATTGTATTAAAAGGAAGCGTGGAATAGGAGGACAAGTGATGAGACTGATTGATGCAGATAAATTATTAGAACTGATGAAAGACCAGAAAGAAAGAGAAATAGGAGCATACGCAAAAGGCATAAATGCCGGTCTGAATATCGTAAAGAGTATTATCAATGATGAAACACAAGCTCCAACTGCCTATGATGTGGATAAGGTTGTAGAGCAGTTGAAAACAGACTCTTCTGTAAGATTGTATGGAAGCGGCAACAGCAATAATTATCTTATTCCTCTTGAAAAGGCAATAGAGATAGTAAAGGTAGGAGACAATATATGAGATTGATTGATGCAGATAAACTAATTGAGGATATTCACAAAAGAAATTATATCGATAAGGCTTTATCTGAAATACTTGAAACTATCATTAATGAACAACCAACGGCTTTTAGTATGGGGGCTAAACCTATTGATAATTTTATAAATCCTTTTGAAGCAAAGGCAGGTGGCAATTCTTGAGTTATCAGAACATAGCAAGAGTCAAGGCGATAGAGAAAAGTAATAGGCAAAGGCTACTAAAGATAAATCCACAACTTGATGACGAGAGCGGCATTTACTTTTTAACTAGAATTGACGAGAATGGCATTCCTTATTTTTACATCGGGCAAGCACTACACCTATCGCAGAGGATGTGTGGACACCTTGTAGGGTATCAGCACATAGATTTATCAATCAAGAAAAGAGGATTTTACAGTGAAGAAAATCCCTATGGCTGGAAACTTAATTTCATTCATTATCCAGCAAATGAGCTTGATAAATGGGAACAGTACTGGATTTTGGAGTACACCAAGAAAGGTTATCAGTGTAGATATAACAAGACAGCAGGCGGTCAAGGAGAGGGCAAGGAGAAGATAAATGAATTTAAACCCTCTAAAGGTTATCGTGACGGCATACAGCAAGGCAAAAAGGTGTTAGCAAGGCAATTATCCTCTATCGCTGAAAAGCACCTTATAATTCGCTTAAAGCCGGAAAAAGAGCACAACAAGGTGTCGCAAAAGCAGTATGAGAAATTTATGGATTTGCTGAAAGTGGGTGATTCAGAATGAGAATTTTGAGCAGTAAAGATTATTCTTGGCTTATGGACCGAATAGAAACTCTTTCCAATGAAAATGAAAGATTGCAGATGAAAGTTGATGAAATAACAAAAGAACAGCCTAACGATTGTAAAAGCAATGAGGGAAGTCACTTTTGTAACATTTGCGAGTTTGGCTATCTGAAAGTAAGAAATCCGCTTGGGGCAGATATTTATGCTTGCAGTAAGACAGTGCCTTGTGAGGACTTTAAAAGAAAAGAAGATAACTAACTAAAAATCAAAGAAAGGAATAGGTTGTCGCGACATAAAACCGAGGTTTCCTTTTGGTAGATTTAAAATGGAAGAAAAAGTAAAAATTTTTAATGATGATTTTTTAAATATTGTTAAAAATATAGCTGATGAAAGCATTGATTTAATTGTTACCGACCCACCATACCCAACAACATCTAGGGGAAATGCGGGAAACAGTGGTGGAATGTTTCAAAAGAAGATAAATAAACAAGGAAAAGTTTTTAATTATAACAATATAGATTGCGATATGTATGCATCTGAATTTTACCGCATATTAAAAAAAGGTAGCCATTGTTATGTTATGACTAATCATATTAATCTTATAAAAATGCTTAACAGTTTTACGGATTTAAGAACAGAGGACGAAAAAAAGAATGGTATTAAGCAATACGGATTTCATTTTATTAAGTCTTTAATTTGGAACAAGGGAAATAAAATTATGGGGCAATTTTATATGTCGCAATTTGAATATATCCTCTTTTTTAGAAAAGGGAAAGGGATAAAAATAAATAATTGTGGCACAAGCGATATATTGTCGATTCCCAATATAAAAAGAAAAGATGCAAATGGTAAAAATCTCCACGATACCGAAAAGCCAGTAGAGCTGATGAAAATATTAATTGAGAATTCATCATTAGAAAATCAGATTGTTTTAGACCCTTTTATGGGGATAGGCTCTACCGGAATTGCTTGTTTACAAGAAAATAGAAAATTCATAGGAATTGAGATTGATGAAAAGTATTTTAATATAGCAAAGAATGAAATGCTTGTATTTGAAAAGGACAGTCAAATGAATATAAGTGATTTTTTATAAAGGAGCGCAAATGTTAGATTTTGGATATTACAACATGGATTGTATGGATGGGATGAAAGAGTTCCCGGATGGTTACTTTGACCTTGCGATTGTTGACCCTCCGTATGGGAGAAAGGAACACGGTGGAAGAAATAGAAGCGGATATGTCAGACAGAAAAACGGAAGTAAAATATTCGTAAAAGATGGGCAGTACGGAAATCGGAATTGGGATAATGAGCCACCTTCAGAAGATTACTTCAATGAACTTATGAGGGTTTCAAAAAATCAAATTATTTTTGGCTGCAATTACTTTGATTATCCGCTAATAGGCGGTCGTATCGTTTGGGATAAATGCAACGATGGAAGCGACCAGTCAGACGCAGAAATAGCATACTGCAGTATGAATGATAGGGTTGATATTTTTCACTATATGTGGCGAGGAATGTTCCAAGGGAAATCAATCACTGAAGGTACTACCCAACAGGGAAACAAGAGATTGAACGAAAAGCGTATACACCCAACGCAGAAACCAGTTGCGTTATATGACTGGTTATTAAGCAGATACGCAAAGCCTAATGACATTATACTTGATACTCATGTAGGCAGTGCAAGCAGTCTGATAGCTTGCTATAACACTAACCATAGATTTGTCGGGTTTGAGCTTGACGAATATTATTACAAGGTATCAAAGCAGAGGTTAGATGCTGAAATGGCACAAATGAGATTAAGTGATTTTATAGGAGATACAGTATGAAAGACGAAACAAAGCAGGAAATACAGATTCTACTTGACCTACTCAAAGGCAGTCTTACAAGAAATGGTGTAAGTATGGCAACGGACAATAGTGGCAACTTGATGTTCTTTGATACGTCTGCCTATGTTAGAAGTAAAGGCAAGGAATTTGACGGATTCAGAGTTAATATTAACGATTTAGTGAAGTAACAATGTGGCAGAACTTGAAGAGGTAATTATGGCAGGCAATTTTATTAAAATTGACAGAAAAATTTTAAAGTGGGAATGGTGGAGTGACATTAATACATTCAGACTTTTTATGTATATGTTGATAAGTGCCTATTGGAAAGACGGAAATTACAAAGGCAAGATAATTGAAAGAGGGTCTTTCCCCTCTTCAATATCTGAATTATCAAAAGAAACTAATTTGTCTGTAATGGAAATTCGTACCTCGCTAAAACACTTACAATTAACAGGCGAAATAACAAGCAAAGCAACAAACAAATTCACGATATTTACTGTGGTTAACTACAATTTGTATCAAACGGATAACAAGCAAGATAACAAACAAATAACAAGCAACTTAACAAACAATCAACAAACAGATAACATTCTATTAACAAACTCTATATTAAAAGAAAGTAAGAATGAAAGAACAGAAGAAATTAAAGAAGATAAGAATATAAAAGAAAAAGATATTACTAACGTAATATCCAAAAAGAAAAGTTATTATCCAGATGATGAATTACTTGATGAAGCATTTAACGAGTATGTGACAATGCGCAAGAGAATTAAAAAACCTATCTGTACTGACAAGGCATTGCATAGGGCTATGAATACTCTCGAAAAGCTATCGGGTGGAGATAATGACTTAGCCATTGAAATTCTTAATCAGTCAGTAGACCATTGCTGGCAAGGACTGTTTGAGCTGAAAGAAGATAATTCTAATAAGCAAGGCAATCAGATTTTCAATAAGGGTGCTATTGACTGGGATAATGTGTAAAAAAGGGGGCAGTAAGAATGAGCAGATTAGATGATACACTTAATGGAATTAATTTCAGATACGATTATCCGCACAACGGAAGGGTTGAATCACTTTTAAGAACAATAGCGATTAATAGTGCTATTATATGCGACAAATTAGATACTGTTTCTAATCAATTGAAGGGAGGTAATTATGGTAAGAGAAGAAACAGTTAAAATCATTCGCATTATGTGTGATTGCTACCCTAACTACAAGCCTAACAATTTATCAGAGACAGTAGATGTGTGGAATATGATGTTGGAAAATTACAGTTATGAACAAGTGTCAGTCGCACTTAAAGCGTATATCAACTCTGATACAAGCGGATTTGCTCCAAGTATAGGACAGTTGATAGGTAAAATACAGACTATATCACAACCGCAGGAACTTGACGGAATGGCAGCTTGGGGGTTAGTCAGTAAAGCATTACGGAATGGCACATATGGGGCGGTTGAAGAATTTAACAAGCTACCGCCACTTGTCAGGCAAGCGGTTGGTATGCCAGATAACCTTAAAAACTGGGCGACATCAGATTATCAGACGATAGAAACAGTAATACAATCGAATTTCTTAAGAACTTACGAAACAGTTGTTAAGCGTGCGAATGAAATAAATCGTATGCCAGACGACATTAAATCACTTATCGAAAAGACGAATGCAAATTCGTATAAGGCTCAAATCGAGCAAAAATTCCAAAGAGATATGAATACATTACAAATTAAAGAAAATGCCCTTATCGGTCAAAATACAAGCACAGAAGAATATATCGAAGTACCCAAAGAGATACAAGATAGAATTGACAGAATGAGAGGTTGATTTTCAATGGAGACAACGCCAATTAGTCCGCAGAAGAAATTATATAATTACCGCCGAGAGAATGGATTGTGCCCTAAATGCGGCAAGCCGCTTGATAGAAAAGGCTTTTATTGCGAAGAATGTAGGGAGAAGCAAACGGCTTACAGTAGAGAAACTAGAGAACTTTGCAGGCAGTTTAAAATCTGCCCGGAATGTCGCAAAAATAAACTTGTGGGTGATGAAAAGATATGTCCGGAATGTTTGGCTAACAAAGCTGAATATAGAGCTAATCACCCATTAAGTGATGATAAGCGAAGAAAAAACAATGAAGCATTTAAACAATATTCAAAAAACTTATACGCTGAACGTAGAAAAGCTGGCATATGTGTTAGATGCGGCAAGACTAAAGCTGTTGAGGGCAAAGCAAAGTGTTTTATATGCCAGAGTAAAGATAATGCTATCCACAGAAAAAGAACTGAAAATAGGCAAAATATAAAAGAATATCGCAAAGAAAATCACTTGTGCTATCGTTGTGGAGAACCTATTGACAGACCACAAGGACAATTATGTCAGAAATGCTGGCAGACAGACTACGAAAGAGGTAAAAGTCTTAAGAATGACAATAGCAAGCACTACTGGCGATACGACAATCAATTTCTAAGAAAGAAGTGAAAATATGAGTAAGGCAGAACAGAAAAAGTTTAAGGAGCAAATGTTACGTGTTCAGATGAATAGAATTAGCAATGAACAGCAGAAGAAAAATTTTGAATCAGCATTAATATTAATTTTATGGGTACTGCACGATAAGTTCGGTTTCGGACAGCAGAGATTAACAAAAGTACAGAGAGAACTTAAAACACTTATAGATAACTATAATGACGGATTATTCACAGCGGAGGAGCTTGTTAATCAGTTGTATGAAGAAACAGGAATAGAACATATTAAGTTTTAATAAGGAGAGTGGCTTATGAAGTTTTCAGAACTGACTAAGCCGGAGCTTGATGAGATAATTATAAATGCCAATTTTACAGAAGAAGAATTGAGAATATTCAAGTTACTATCACAGGGCAGAAGCATTACAGAAATTGCTATGCGGCTGTCCGTGTGTGATAGAACAGTCAATCGCAAGATAAACAAAATTAAAAAGAAAATAAGTAAGTTGGAGGTTATAAATGATTAGAGTTACTCAAAATGGCGAAGACGTAAAAACAGAAAACATAACTCTTTCAGACAGCTTACTAAAGATAATTGCAGAGATAATTGACAACAAGTAAATATGTGTTACAATGTGCCGTAGAACGTGATAAATGCGGCACATTTATTTATATTATAAGGAGATAAAATATATGGAATGTGTTGCTTATATGAGAGTATCTACTGAAAAACAGGCTGTTGAGGGCAATGGACTTGATAGTCAAAAAAGGGATATTGAAAATTATTGTAGAAAAAATGAGCTTGTAATAACAGACTGGTATATTGACGATGGTTACACAGGTACAAATATGGATAGACCGGAACTTCAAAGACTTGTGAATGATTGTAGCCGCAAAAGAGTAAGTTGTGTTGTTGCTTTTAAGCTTGACCGATTATCAAGAAATATGATTGACGGAATATATCTTATCGAGAAAGTATTTCAAAAGTATAATGTCGTGTTTAAATGTGTTCACGATAGCGTAAATTATGATAGCCCAATGGAGCAGGCGTACACGCAAATGATGGCTGTATTTGCACAGCTTGATAAAAATACTATGATGTTGCGTATGCGTGGCGGTATGCTTGAAAGAATTAAGCAGGGTTACTGGATGGGCGGTGGCAATTTGCCGTATTGTTATTCCTACAGTAAGGAACAAGGTATATTAATACCTATCCCGGAACGTGCAGAACAAGCAAGAAAAGGTCTTGAATTATTCATATCTGGCTATTCAGATGCGAAAATTAAAGAAATTTGTGGCTTTAAGTCTGAACTTGTTACTAGAAGCATTTTGACCGGCGTTGTAAATATCGGAATGATACCTTACAAAGGCAAAATATATCAAGGAAAACACGAACCTATTTTTGATAAAGATAGGTTTAATCTTGGATTAGAACTAAGAAAGTCAAGGTGTTCAGCAAAAACTTACTGCATAACTGAGCCTAATTTATTGACCGGATTATGTTATTGTGGAATTTGTGGTTGCAAAATGCGTTATCAAAAATGGGGCAGTGAAAAACATAAGATTTATTGTTGCTCAAGAAATAAATCGCTTTCATATCTGCCTAATTATAATGCAAGCTGTAATAATTCGCTTGAATGGGCGGACGAGATAGAGAAACAAGTAGAAGAAGAAATCCTTAAAATATCACTTGATTTATCATCTTACAAGCCAAAAGAAAAGGCGACAAAACTTGAAATTATGCAATCACAGCTTGAAAAGGAACAGATTAAGCTAAAAAGATTGTATAATCTGTATGCTGACGGAAATGATACTGTCTTAGAAATGATTAAAGAACTGGAAGCACAGATTAAGGAAATGAAATTAAACATTGCCGCTGAAAGCAAAAACGCAATCAATACGCAGAAAAAGGAGTTTGTTTATGAGAACATAAAAAAACTTGCCGACATTTGGGATAAGGTCGACAAGAAACAAAAGAACTTGATACTAAAGACTATAATTGACAAGATAGTAATTGTCAATGGAAATATTGAAATACAGCTTAAGAATTTTTAGCACAAACTTAATGCAGTTCCAATGATTACTGGGGAGATTAAGAGGTATCTTCGTGATAACAGTGCAATAAGAGTAAGCCGTTCATTAAAGGATATGGCTTATAAGGCACTTTATACAAAAGAACAGCTATTAAAGAGCAGGCAGAAGGAACCGACAATATCGGAGATTGCAAGTGAGATAGGAGCATCTAAGGAGGATATTGTTATTGCACTTGAGGCCGTATCCCCAACCGTTTCACTGTATGAACCGGTATTTAATGAAGGCGGGGATACATTATATGTCATAGACCAGATTAAAGATAAAGCAGATGGGGAAGAGAACTGGGTTACACATCTGGCATTGGACTCTGCCTTTGCAAAGTTAAGCGGGCGTGAACAGCAGATAATAAGAAAGCGTTTTTATGAATATAAGACACAGATGGAGATAGCCGAAGAGATTGGAATATCACAGGCACAGGTAAGCAGGCTTGAAAAATGTGCTCTTAAGAATATGAAGAAGCATATGTCTTAACAGCATAGCAAGTATTAATAAAATAATAAATAAATAAAGGGCTGTCGCACAAAGTAGAATTTATAATAGGAAGATAATAACAGGTTGATAATGTCTTTATATTATAGATTATATTTGGTGCGGCAGCCCTGATATTTTATGTTATGTGTATTGTATATGGTATTATTATTGTATGTCGTTACAGTCAGAAAGGCTTTTTGTCTGTTCAGAAAGGCTTTTGACTGTAATATAGATTGATTATTAATTAGTGCTATAGTGTGTTTATGGAATATTTTATAGATATTTTGACATAACAGCACTAGTGGGCTATAATTCTAGTAGTTTATTGTATTTAGGGGAGGTTTGTGAATGAAGTGCCCATATTGCGGAAAAGAGAATACAAGAGTAATAGATTCAAGACCTACAGATGACAGCTCTATAAGAAGACGCCGTCAGTGTGATGAATGTGGAAAGCGTTTTACCACATACGAGAAAGTAGAGACACTTCCTCTTATAGTTGTGAAGAAAGATAATAACAGAGAACCTTATGACAGGGAAAAGATAGTGGCTGGAATAGTCAGGTCGTGCCATAAGCGTCCGATATCAATGAAACAGATTAATGATATGGTAGATGACATTGAGGGACAGATATTTAATATGGGGGAGAAAGAGATACCGACAACAACGATAGGTTCTATTGTTATGGATAAGTTAAAGGATTTAGATGAAGTTGCATATGTAAGATTTGCTTCTGTATACAGGGAGTTTAAGGATGTTAATACATTTATGGACGAAATCAAGAAGATACTTAAAAAGTAGTAGATACTTAAAAGTAACAAATGCTTAAGAACAGCAGAAAGGCTGATAAGAAAGGTAGTAATTACAGATGTTTAAAAGGTTTTATCCGGATATGTATATAGACTCTGCATACGATATAGATTACAAGGGACTTTATGATAAAGGCTACAGGGGAATTATATTTGATGTTGACAACACGCTTGTTGAACACGGAGCACCAGTTACTGAGCGTGCAAAGAAGCTGTTTGGTGATTTAAAGGCTATGGGATATAATACCTGCATAATATCCAATAATAAAGAATACAGGGTTAAGCCGCTTGCAGATGAGGTTGGTTCATTATATGTAAGCAAGGCAGGAAAGCCATCTCCTAAGAATTATGTTAAAGCTATGGAGTATATGAATACTGATAAGTCTGACACATATTTTGTGGGGGATCAGTTGTTCACAGATGTGTGGGGTGCTAACAGGGCAGGAATTAAGTCTGTTCTTGTAAAGCCGATAGACAAGCACGAGGAGATACAGATAATTCTAAAAAGAAGGCTTGAATGGATAGTTCTGCATTTTTATAAGAAGCATATTAAAAAAGAAGGTGGAAAAGCAGGTTTCTAATACATATAGGTTTAATATAATTTCAAGATATATATTTATTGTGATTTCATAATATATGAATTTATCTGTACTTTAGATATAAGCTCATAAGAAAGGAAGTAAGATTTTAATGATAGATATTAATGGTACAACAAGAGTGTGCGGTCTTATAGGTAATCCGGTGGGACATTCAATTTCCCCGGTGATACATAACAGCCTTGCACAGCTTATGGATATGAATATGGTGTATACAACCTTCAAGGTTGAAAAGGGTGATGTTGTCACAGCAGTAAATGGAGCTTATGCACTTAACATATTAGGACTTAATGTAACAGTTCCACACAAGCAGGCTGTTATGGAGTCACTTGTGGATATTGATCCGCTTGCTAAAGCTATAGGAGCTGTTAATACGCTTGTAAGAACAGATAAAGGCTATAAAGGCTATAATACAGATATATTGGGACTTGAAAGAGAACTTATAGACGAGGGAGTTGTGCTTTTAGGCAGCCGTTGTGTAATTCTTGGTGCAGGCGGAGCGGCAAGAGCAATAGCATTTTTATGTGCAAAGAGCGGTGCTAAAGAAATATATATGCTTAACAGGACTAAGGAAAAGGCTTACGATATAGCCAAAGCAGTTAATGACTATTTCGGTAAAGAATGTATAAAGCCTATGCTTATAAGTGAGTATGATAAGCTGGAAGCTGATGATTACGTTGTGATACAGACCACAAGCGTTGGACTTTATCCTAATGTGGATGATGTTGTAATTGATGATGAAGCATTTTATAAGAAGGTAAAAGTCGGAGTTGATATTATATATAATCCTAGTGAAACACGTTTTATGAAAATGTGTAAAAATGCCGGAAAGCCAGCCTGCAACGGTTTAAAAATGCTTTTATACCAAGGGGTTGCGGCGTATGAGTTATGGAATGATGTAAGTGTCACAAAAGAACAGGCGGATAAAGTGTATAATAAGATGAAAGAGGAACTTGGAATTGAATAATATTGTACTTATTGGATTTATGGGAAGTGGAAAGACGACATTTGGCCGCTGGGTTTCAAGACGACATAATAGAAAGTTCTATGATACAGATGAGTATATCGAGAAAAAGCAGAATACAACAATAAGCGAAATCTTTGCAACGAAGGGAGAGGAAGCTTTCAGGGATATGGAGACAGAGACGGTAAAAGAGTTATCAGATACTCTTGATAACTGCGTCATATCTGTTGGTGGCGGACTTGTGTTAAGAGAGGTCAATAGGGAGCTTTTAAGAAAGCTTGGAACAGTAGTATATCTTAAAGCTTCTGAGGAGGAACTTTGCAAAAGGTTGAGCAAGGACACCAAACGTCCATTATTACAGGGCGGTGGGCTTCACGAGAAGATACATAACCTTATGGAGCAGAGAGAAGATATATATCTGGATGCGGCTGATATGATAGTTGATACGCAGAAGATGTCATTTGAACAGATGTATACAGCAATCATTAAGAATATGGAGGATTAGCAATGAAGATACTTGTTATTAACGGACCTAATATTAATTTCCTTGGAATAAGAGAAAAAGGAATATATGGCAATGATAATTATGACACGCTTGTTGATATGATTAACAAGAAAGCAGAGGAACTTAATGTTAAAGTTGAGGTATTCCAGAGCAACCATGAGGGTGCAATTATAGATAAGCTTCAGGAAGCTTATTACAATGATGTTGATGGTATTGTAATTAATCCGGGGGCATTTACACATTACAGCTATGCAGTAAGAGATGCACTTGCTTCGATAGCTGCAATACCGAAGATAGAAGTACATATATCCAATGTTCATACAAGAGAAGAATTCAGACATACATCTGTTACAGTTCCAGTATGTCAGGGACAGGTTGTAGGACTTGGACTTAGAGGTTATCTGTATGCGATGGAAGCATTAACAGATATGACGAAGAGTAATTAATAGATGATAATCATTATAAAGAAGAACCTATAGCACGATTTGGCTATAGGTTCTTCTTTATAATGGGCAGAATAAAAAGAGCCTGTACACCGATGAAAGTGTACAGGCTCTTTTTAAGAACTTATTATGTTAAAATATAATAAATATCTTATAAATCTTAACCTTTAATCTGATTAACTAAACACGTGAAATATATTCACCTGTTCTTGTATCAATCTTAATTGTATCACCCTGGTTAACAAATAATGGAACTAAAATCTTAGCACCTGTTTCAAGGATAGCTGGCTTTGTAGCACCTGTAGCTGTATCACCCTTAACACCTGGTTCAGATTCTGTAATCTGAAGTTCAACAGTGATAGGTGGCTCAATAGAGAATACGTTACCGTTGTGTGAACAGAGCTTAACCATTTCGTTTTCTTTAACGAACTTAAGTGAATCACCAACATTCTCAGCAGATAATGCAATCTGTTCAAATGTCTCTGTATCCATAAAGTTGTAAAGATCACCATCTGAGTAAAGATACTGATATTCTCTTTTCTCAATATGAGCGAGGTCAAACTTTTCTGTAGGTCTGAAAGACTTTTCAACAACACCACCACTCACGATATTCTTTAACTTTGTTCTAACGAAAGCAGCACCCTTACCAGGCTTTACATGCTGGAATTCAATAATCTGCCAAATGTTATTATCCATCTGAATTGTTAAACCATTCTTAAAATCTCCTGCGCTTACCATTCTTTGGTATACCTCCTAATTATCATAACTATTATAATTTTATAATAAAATGAATAATTTGGCAACCTCTTTTTTGTTTATGTTAATTTATTATTTGGATTTAAAGGTTGAACAGACAGTATCGTCAGCATTTACGGCTGTTATGCCTGATATATCAACGTGGTCAGCCTGACAAGCTTCGTTATTGTTATACACGCAGTTATGTGCGGCACACTTTATCTGAAGATTAAGCTTAGGTGAAGCAGTATTATTCTTAGCAGAGCCATCTTTGTAAGAATAGCTTCCACAGCAAGTTTCACTGCACTCACAGGCATTACTTCCCTTTACATCAATACCATTAAGGCAGCAGCAGTTATCATCATTGTGTACACAGCTACAAGCGTTACAGCTTAAATTAGTCATAATAAATTACCTCCTGTTAATCTTTAACTTAAGTGTCTGGTAAATGCTTTAATAAATAGAACATTTGCAATACACAGTAGTAGTATTAACAGGAGGTGATTTATTATACGTTACATTATAAATTGTATGAAATTTTAACTGATTCTGCTAAAGGAAATGCGTCCCTTTTCACCGCTGTAATAACGGATAAGCACCTTGGCAATTATCTTTTCTTTCTTAACATATGTGTTAGTCCAGTATCTTGAGTCTTTGGAGTTATTACGATTATCACCAAGCATAAAATAACAGCCGTCAGGAACAATATAAGTGTGTGTTTCGCCGTCATCATATATATATTCTTTGATATATGGCTCATCAAGCTCATCACCATTGATGTATACATGCCCTTCCTTAATCTGGACTATTTCATTAGGAAGACCAATAACACGCTTAACATAATTCTCTGACTCATTATCAGGATATTTAAAGATTATAACGTCACCGCGCTTTGGTTCGCTGAACTTGTAAGCAAGCCTGAAACCGAAAAGACGGTCGCCTTCCCATATTGTATCTCTCATAGAGCCAGATGGAACTTCGGCATTAATGATTATGAAATTGGTGCAGAGCAGGGCGATAATAGCCGCGAATACTACAATTTTAATGAAACTGAAGGCTTCTGATAATATAAATTTAACAACAGAATACTCCTGCTTCTTATTATTATCTGTATGTCTGCTGATATTATCAGAATGGCTGTAAGAATAATCATCATTGTCATCATCGTCATCTTCAATATCATCATAATCATCATCAAAATCGATATAATCTAAATCATCTTCATCAGGTGTATTGTTGTTATTAGTAGTCATACGTTAGTCCCCAATCTAATTGATATACGGGGCGAATGAATTCACCCCGTATATCCTATCATATGTTAAATTGTATTATTTTGCAAGTAATTCCATAATCTTATTACTTCTTGCAATGAATTCAGTCATCTGGTTTCCTGTAAGTGGAGCGTGGCTTATAAGTGCAAGGTCGTAAAGCTGTTTACAGATAATATCAGTATTCTCACCATCTTTATTGTTAAGAACATACTGAACAAGACTGTTGTTAGCATTAAGAATTAAAGTCTGTCCTGTAGAACCAAACATAGCCGGATCCATTCCTGACATACCGTACATCTTCATCATATCCTGCATACGTCTATCCTGCTCGGAAAGAGTAATCATAGAAGATACAGAAGCATCCTTTAACTTTTCAACCTTGATATTAAGATTATCATTGTTAAGTGCTTTCTTAAATGTAGCTGTAAGGCTTTCAGTTGCATCCTTTAATTCATCTTCGCTTGTTTCTTCCTTGAATATATCAGAAAGGTCAGTATCAATTCTTGCAAATTTAAGACCCTCGTTCTTGCCTTCAAGATGAGTGATGAATGGCTGGTCAATATTGTGAGTAAGAATGATAGCATCCATATTCTCTTTCTTAAACATATTGATATACTGGCTCTGTTCCTTCTCATCAGTTACATAGAAGACTGTATTCTCGTGCTTTTCCTTGTTAGCTTCAAGGTAATCCTTAAGTGTTAAATACTTGCCTTCAAGGTTCTTGAATATAATGTAATCATTCATCTTCTCAGCGAACTTTTCGTCTTTTAAGCAGCCAAATTTGATGAATGGGTTGATATCATCCCAATATTTCTCATAATTCTCACGGTTAGTCTTGCACATACCAGAAAGCTTGTCAGCAACCTTTTTAGTAATGTAATCAGAAATCTTCTTAACAAAGCCATCATTCTGGAGTGCAGAACGTGATACGTTAAGAGGAAGATCTGGACAATCAATAACACCCTTTAAGAGAAGAAGGAATTCAGGAATAACTTCCTTGATGTTATCTGCAACGAATACCTGATTATTGTAAAGCTTAATTGTTCCTTCAATTGACTCGTATTCTGTATTAATCTTAGGGAAGTAAAGTATACCCTTTAAGTTGAAAGGATAGTCCATATTAAGGTGAATCCAGAATAAAGGCTCTTTATAATCGTTAAATACCTTGCGGTAGAATTCCTTATATTCATCCTCAGTACATTCGTTAGGGTGCTTAGTCCAGAGAGGGTGGATATCATTGATAGCAACAGGTCTTTTAACAATCTTAGCCATCTTCTTTGCTGGAACTTTCTCGACTGTCTCTTTAGTTCCGTCCTCTTTTTCAACTTCTTCTGTAACAGCTTCCTTGATAAATGTATCAAGAACAGTATCCTTATCTGTTACTTCTTCCTCTGGAATCTCTTCTGTCTGTTCGCCGGCATCTTCATTAGTAAGGAAGATTGGTACTGGCATAAATGAGCAGTACTTTTCAACTACTTCACGAGCCTTGTATTCATTGGCGAATTCGTAGCTGTCTTCATTTAAGTAAAGAGTGATAGTAGTACCAGGAGTTGCAGCTGTTCCATCAGACATATCATACTCTGTACCGCCGTCACATTCCCAGTGAACAGCCTTAGCACCTTCCTTAAAAGAAAGAGTATCAATAGTAACCTTATCAGCTACCATAAATGCTGAGTAGAAACCAAGTCCGAAGTGACCTATAATCTGGTCATCATTAGCCTTGTCCTTATATTTTTCAAGAAATGCTTCTGCACCAGAGAAAGCAATCTGGTTAATATATTCTTCAACTTCACCATCAGTCATACCAATACCATTATCAATAATCTTGATAGTCTTATTATTAGCACTTACTTTAACATCAATCTTATATTCAATATCATCAGGTGCTTCGTATTCACCAATCATATCAAGCTTCTTAAGCTTGGTTATGGCATCACAGCCGTTAGATATAAGCTCTCTGTAGAAAATATCATGGTCAGAGTACATCCATTTTTTAATTATTGGAAAAATATTGTCACTGTTAATAGATAAACTTCCGTGTGTATTAGACATAATTATTATCTCCTATCTTTTAATATTCATTAGATGTAAAGAATAAATATATGTATCTTTATATCCTTAATTAAGTCTAAGTTTAATATTGTTAAAAGTGGAAGTCAAGCAAAAATTAGCACTCAAATCTAATGAGTGCTAACAAAGATAGAGATAATACAGTAAAATCAAGGCTTTAGAAAAATATTAAATATTAATAAACTCACTATAATTCTTCAAAATCAAGACCGGCATTAGCAAGAAATGTCTTGATATACTGGTCGAAGGCTGTATCAAGCTGCTTATCTAATGTAAATACATTAAGAGAAGTTCCTGTAATAATATCTACATGACCTTCCTGATACTTCATATTAATAAAGAGACCATTAACATTCTCAGGCATAACAGCGATGTTATTCTTTGCGATAATATCTGTGACAAGTTCATAAGAGGCAAGCATAACAAGCTTCATAGCAGCAGGAACTTTATTACCCTTAATAAGACTAAAACAGAATGGCTTAATATTACCCCATTCTGAATAAGACTTTTCGTTATTATTAAGATTATCCCATTCTTCATCAGAATAATATTCCTTGTTAATCTGTCCATTAATAGTGTATGAACACGCAGTCTTTATTGTGGCTTCTGACAGAAGCATTCTATCGAAGGTATCCTTGATAAGCAGCTGGGACATAAATACTTTAGTGTCCTTAATGCGGAGTGAAATCATTAAATCCTCATTTCTGCGCCAGCGGGGCGCGTGATAATCTATAGTAATGCCATTAATTATAAGCTATATGAGTATACAATAAACTGTATGCGATATAAAGCATAATTTGTATATTTGCAGTATACTATGAAAAGATAAAAATGTCAATCACGAAACATTTTCTCTATGACATCAACAAGTTTGAATAGAACAGTTGAGATAATGCAGAGTATAACAATGCTCATAGATACATAAGTCATCTTGAATACCTGCGAACCATATATAATAAGGTAGCCAAGTCCCTTATCAGCGGCTAAGAATTCGCCGATTATTACCCCCACAAGGCAAAGACCGATGTTGACCTTCATATTGCTTATTATTATCTGCTTAGAACCGGGAAGTATGAGTTTCTTAAGAATATCTTTCTTAGTACCGCCGAGTGTCTTAATAAGAATGATTTTCTCCTTGTCAATTTCTAAAAATCCGGTATATATGTTAATTATCATACCAAATATAGCTACAGATATAGCAGTTATGATAATAGCTTTCATATTATTGCCAAGCCAGACGATTATCATAGGGGCAAGTGCTGATTTGGGCAGGCTGTTAAGCACAATAAGGAAAGGCTCAAGGCAGTCTGATAAGCCTTTCCACAGCCAGAGAAGAATTGCTGCTCCCATTCCGACAATTATAATAAGGAAGAAAGATAAAAATGTTTCAAAAAGTGTCGTCCATATATGAATGAATATGCTGTTATCTTTAGCCATAGCAATAAAAGTTGTGCATATTCTTGATGGTGAGCTGAATATAAATGGATTAAGAATACCAGTACGGGTTGATATTTCCCAGGCGGCAATAAATGCCATTAAAATCAAAAATCTTAATACAGTTATGGAGATTTTATATAATCTTATGTGGTTAAGATATTGTGTACGGGAGTTAGAGATGTCTTTTTTATTGATTGCTTTGATAGATTTATTCATTGTATATCCTCCCATATTTCATTAAAATATCCTGCAAATTCAGGAGCCTGTCTTGAAGTAAATGGTGTTCTGTCAGGAATGGAAAGGTTAATATTAACAACTTTTTTAATATGTGCAGGCCTGTGTGAAAGAATAACAACACTATCGCCCATAGAGATAGCCTCTGATATATCGTGAGTAACAAGAATGGCTGTTTTTTTCTGCTCTTTAATGATTTTGCCGATATCATCAGACACTTCAAGCCTCGTCTGGTAATCAAGAGCGGAAAATGGTTCATCAAGCAGAAGAATATCCGGGTTAAGTGCAAGGGTTCTTATTAATGCCGCACGCTGACGCATGCCTCCTGATAATTCAGAAGGATGGACATTGCAAAACTGGTATAGGCCATACTCTTTTAGCATATTGTCAACATTTTCTAAATGTTCCTTATCTTTAAGATGATTAATTTCAAGACCGAGTGTCACATTTTTATAAATAGTGCGCCATTCAAATAAAGTATCCTTCTGTGGCATAAATCCAATTCTTGGAGATACAGCATTATCGTGTAAAATATCTTCATTAAAAACAACCTCACCCTTCTGTGGCGAAAGAAGCCCGCATATGATGGAAAGCAAGGTCGATTTGCCACAGCCGGAAGGCCCGACTATAGATGTAAAAGACTGCGGCATAATATCAAGATAGATATTATCAAGTGCAGGAATTTCGCTTTTCGGCGTATTATATGCAAAGGAAATACCTTTAAGCGATAACAGAGGAGGGGATGAATTGGTGGGGAGAGCTTTCATAAATAACCTCTTGGTATAAGTATTGTTATTATAATTTATGCGGCGGGGGTGGAAATGTGAAAAGGTGTATGGTATTAACAAGAACCAGAAGTCGCAGTGATTTATTCTGATAAGGAAAATTGGATAATTCCTCCTTTACAATTCCACCAAATAAGAGTACAATAATTCAAGTACGCTACTATGGCTCAGTCGGTAGAGCAACTGATTCGTAATCAGTAGGTCGCCGGTTCGATTCCGGCTAGTAGCTTGTAACAGTGAAACTTGCGAGAATGTCAGACAGGATATTCTCGCATTTTTTTAGGTGTGATTTGCAGTGTATGCTGATAATAATATAGAATGTTCTTTTTTAAAAACATTTTCCCGCAAATCACATAAAAAATAAGTCAATCATCTCGAAACCAGCTAAAATCAAGGGGGTGGGTAAGACATTTAATCAAAAAAAGAGATGGAAGTAGGCCTTGTTGACATTATTATACAAGGTTCGTATAATTGTACAGAATAATAAACGCCAGAGTAAGTATTCAAGGCGCAAAGGATAGGAGATAATATGGAAACAAATATCAGACAAGATAACAACGAAGAAGTAGAAATTGATATTATGCAGATCATAAGGATGCTGTTATCAAAGATATGGATAGTAATTGTAGCAGGTGTTGCGACAGCAATAGTTGCATTTGGAATAACAGAGATAGCAATTACACCTCAGTACCAGTCATCCATCAAATTATATATAATCAACAGACAGAATGGCACAACAACAACACTTAGTGATATTCAGTCATCAACACAGCTTGTAAAAGACTATAAGGTTCTTGTTACAAGTCTTCCAGTAGTAGAACAGGTAGTTAAGCAGTTAGATTTAGATATATCACCTGATGCACTTGTTGGCAAGATTTCTTGTGAAATCGAGACAGATTCACGAGTTCTTCAGGTAACAGTTACAGATACAGACCCACAAAGAGCTAAAGAAATAGTAGATGCAATCGCAGATGTATCTGCTAAGCAGATAACATCAGTAATGCAGATTGAAGGCGTTAATGTAATTGAATATGGACGTGTTGCAAATGCACCATCAAGTCCTAATGTTAAGAAGAATACAATGCTTGGTGCAATAGCAGGTATTGTAATAGCAATAGCAGTGCTTGTAGTCAACTTCATTCTTGATGATAGAATTAAGACATCAGATGATGTTGAAAAATATCTTGGCATAACTAATCTTTCACTTATTCCATTAACTGAAGAAGAATATAATGGACAGCCAAGCAGTAAGAAAAAGAAAACAAGAAAATAGTTAAATAAGAGAGTGTGAAAGGATTAAAAATATGCAGACAATTAATATAGAAACTAACCAGCAGGATGATTATCAGGTAAGAGAAAGCTATAGAAATTTAAGAACTAACATATTCTTAAGTGGTAAAGATACAAAGGTAGTTATGTTTACAAGCTGTGGACCTAATGAAGGTAAATCAACAGTAACAATGAACCTTGCTTCATCAATAGCAGATGGCGGCAAGAGAGTGTTATTCATTGACTGTGATTTAAGAAAGTCAGTTCTTGTAGGACGTTACAGAGTTAAGAAGGGTGTTAAGGGATTGACACATTTTCTTTCAGGACAGAACACATTAGAAGAAGTAATATATCAGACAAATGTGCCGGATATGGACGTTATTCTTGCTGGCCCTGTGCCACCTAACCCATCAGAGCTTCTTGACAGCCCATTATTCAAAGAGACTGTAAGACAGATGAGAGAAAAGTATGATTATGTAATCATCGATACACCACCTCTTGGAAGTGTTATCGATGCAGCTATTGTTGCACAGGTATGTGATGGTGCGGTTCTTGTAATCGCAGCTAACCAGGTAAGCTATAAGTTCGCACAGAATGTAATGGGACAGCTTAAAAAGACAAAAGTTAAGATAATCGGAAGCGTTCTTAATAAGGTTGATTTATCAGAAAATGGTTACTATGGAAGATACTATGGCAAGTATTATGGTAAATACTACGGCAGCTATTATGGACATTATAACAGCGAGGAGTCACCAGATAAATCATTCGAGAAAGCAAGAAATGCTTCATCAGCAAGAAAGAATACTAACAATGCTTCTAAGCCAGTCAAAAGACAGGCAGGAAGTGTCGGTGAGGTAGCCGCAAGAAAGAAAGCTAATGTGGCAGGAAACAACACTGGTGTAAGAAAGAAGCCATCAGCAGATGAGTTTGATGGAGATTTTCTTATGGATTATGATGAGAAATAAATAACAATAATATATAGATAAATATAAGATTGGAACGAGGATAAGATGAAAGAAAATAAGGGCAGGATGAGTAGAAATAAAAATGTAAGTATGTATGTAGGGGCATTTAATATAATAATGCTCCTGATGCTTACATTACATTTTGCATATATGTGGAATAATGTATACAATACAATGCTTAAGACACCATTTATGGGAAGTGGTAATAAGCTTATGGTATTCACAATCTTTCTCCTTATCTTTGTTACATATAAAATGTGGGGTGGATTTAAGCTTGGATACATTAAACTTGTTAACCTTGTATTCTCGCAGTTCCTTGCACTTATAACAACAGCAATTGGAGAATATCTTATAATAGCTTTAACTGCGGGACGAGTTGATAGTATGGGACGACTTGCAGGTATAATAGCTGTTTCAACTTTAATTGATTTGGCATTCTGCGTATTATATGACCTTGTTGGGATAAGGATATACGGAATGATATTCCCACCAATAAAATTATTACAGATTAATGGTGTTCATAAGAATCATTTACGTTATAAAATATCTAACAGAAGTGATAAATATGAAGTGTGTGAAGAAATATCATATAAGGAGCCATCAGATGTAATATATAATAAAATACTTCAATATGAAGCAGTTCTTCTTAATGATATTCCAAACAACGAGAGAAAAGAAATACTTAAATTCTGCTTTGAAAAAGATATTCCTGTATATTATACACCTAAGATACAGGATATACTTGTAAGAGGTTCAGAAGAGATTAATCTGTTCGATTCACCATTATTCCTTGCTAAAAATGTTGGAATGACAACAGGACAGGCATTTGTTAAAAGAACTATTGATATTGTAGGTTCAACATTAGGACTTATTATATTATCACCGGTATTCCTTATAACAGCAATATGTATAAAGTTAGAGGACGGCGGTTCAGTGTTCTTTATGCAGGACAGATGTACATACGATGGCAAGGTGTTTAGAATACATAAATTCAGAAGTATGAAAGAAGATGCGGAAAAAGATGGCAAGCCGCATCCAGCGACTTCTGATGACGACAGAATAACTAAGGTAGGTAAATTCATAAGAGCAACAAGAATAGATGAACTTCCTCAGCTTGTTGATATATGGGCAGGCAATATGAGTATTGTAGGACCAAGACCAGAAAGAGTTGAGCATGTTGCTAAATATACACAAGATATTCCGGAATTTGGCTACAGACTTAAGGTCAAAGGCGGACTTACAGGTTATGCACAGGTATATGGCAGATACAATACAACATCTTACGATAAGCTTAAGATGGATCTTATATATGTTGTAAACTATTCACTTATGCTTGATTTCCAGATAGTGCTTGAAACTGTAAAAATAATATTCAGCAAGGAAAGCACAGAGGGCTTTACAGAAGAGAATAGCAAGATAATGAATGAATATGGACAGGAGCTGGAAGCTGCAAGACAGGAGATTGCGGCGACTAGGGAAGATAATTAGAGGATAAGATAATGAGAGTATTAGTGCTGGCTAACAGAGATTTTGTATTATACAACTTTAGAGTGGAATTATTAGACAGATTATTAAGAGATGATAATGAAGTATATATATGTCTGCCTAACGGACCTAAGGTTAAATATATGACTGAAATGGGATGCAGGTATATTCCGATATCGATTGATAAAAGAGGAACTAATCCATTTAAAGATGCACAATTAATAAAAGATTACAAAAGTATATTTAGAGAAGTTAAGCCAGATATAATACTTACATATACGACAAAAGTATGTATTTATGCTGGAATAGTAGCAGGGAATATGGGAATACCATATCTTATGAATGTATCAGGACTTGGAACGGCAGTAGAACAGCCAGGTATATTACAGCCATTAATGATTAGTCTGTATAGGAAAGCGGCTAAGAAAGCAAAATGTGTATTCTTTCAGAATGAACAGAACAGAGAATTTTTTATCAAGCATAAAATGTATAGCGGACATTATCAAATGATTCCAGGTTCGGGTGTTAATCTTGATAAATGGAAGTATATGGAATATCCAAGTGATGATAATGGAATACACTTTTTATTTGTAGCAAGAATTATAAAGGAAAAAGGTATAGAAGAATACCTTAATTGTGCTAAAGTAATTAAAGGAAAATATCCTAATACAGTGTTTCATATATTAGGACCTTGTGATGGTGAGTATAAAGAAATATTAGATGATTATGAAGCAAAAGATCTTATAAAATACCACGGAGAAGTGAGTGATACATCTGAATATTTAAAATTTGCTCATTGTACAATTCATCCATCGTATTATCCTGAGGGAATTTCAAATGTTTTATTGGAAAGTGAAGCAAGTGGACGTCCTGTTATAACAACAGATAGAGCAGGTTGTAGAGAAACTGTTGAGGACGGAGTGACAGGATTTTGCTTCGAAACAAGAAATACGCAGAAACTTATTGAGGCTGTTGATAAATTCGTTAATATGAGCAATGCAGATAGACAACAGATGGGTAAGAATGCAAGATTAAAGATGGAACGGGAATTTGATAGGAATATTGTTGTTGAGGCTTATTTAAAGGAAATGTGAGGAAAGAACATTGTCATATAAAGATATAATAAAATCAAGAAAAATGAGATTAGCAATTTTAAAATGTTTCTCATTTATACCAGATAAATCTATGATTAAATTGCAGTATAGAATTAAACTTCACAGAAAGTTAGATTTGGTTAATCCTAGAAGATTTACTGAAAAATTGCAGTGGTATAAAATTTATTATAGAGATTTATTAATGCAACAGTGTGTTGATAAATATGAAGTAAGAAAATATGTTGAAGAATGTGGATTGTCTGAAATATTGATTCCTATAGTTGGTGTGTATGACGATGTTAGAGATATTAAGATAGAAGAATTACCAGAGCAGTTTGTGGCAAAAGATACATTAGGTGGTGGCGGAAATTCTGTAATTATATGTAATAATAAAGAAAATTTAAAAGAGGATTTCTTAAGTATATTAAATAAATGGACACATTCAAGTACATCATATAGACAAGGTGGAAGAGAATGGGTTTATGGAGGAAGAAAGCATAGAATAATACTAGAACAGCTTTTGCCATCCAAAGCAGAAGATGGTGGATTGATAGATTATAAATTCTTTTGCTTTAATGGTAAGCCAGAATATTTGTATGTATTAGCAGACAGAAAAGTTGGAGATAAAGCAGGATTGGGTGTGTTTAAGGCTGATACATATGAAAAATTAAATGTTGTCAGATGTGATGAAAAGCCTTTGGAAAGAGTGGTTGAGAAGCCGCAGGTTTATGATAAAATGTATGAAATAGCACAAATTTTATCAAGACCATTTCCAGAATCACGAATTGATTTATATTGTATAGATAATAAAGTTTATTTTGGTGAAATAACTTTTTTTGATGGAAGCGGATATATGAAATTCGATCCTGATGAATTCGATTTTACAATGGGTGATAAATTCATTTTACCAGAAAGGAATAATTGATATGAATTCTAATGTAGCTATTGAATATAGGAAAGATATAACAGATTATCCTAGTGGTAAATATTATTATAATCCAAGTAATAAATATCCTGAATATCCATTTGGTGATGAAATAGCTGGAGAAGAAAATCCAGTATATGATATGGTACGCAATACATTATATAGTATGGGGTATGATAGAGATAACTTTGGAAAGAAAGAATGGAATCCATTAGGTGATATTATCAAAAAAAACCAGAAGATATTGGTTAAGCCTAATTGGGTTATGCATATAAATAAAGCGATAGATGATGAAAATGATTTAAGAGCCCTTGTAACACATCCATCGGTTGTAAGGGCTATTGTAGATTATGTTTATATAGCTTTAACAAATTCCGGTGAGATATATGTGGCAGATGCTCCTATGCAGGAATGCAATTTAGAGGAAGCTTTAAAAAAAGCTGGATATGATGAACTATTTGAATTTTGGAGAAAATATATACCAAATATCAAGATTAGAGATTTGAGACACTATTCAACAGTTATAGAGAATAATGTTATACTTGAAAAGAAAGATAATGATTATAATGAATCAATAGTTGTGGATTTGAAAGATAAATCTTATCATAAACTGGGAACTAATAATAATGGTAAGTATAAAGTGTCGCAGTATATGGGAGAAGATACACAAAATTATCATAATGAAAAAGAGCATAAATATGTATTAAATAAAATTGTATTAGAAGCAGATGTTATAATTAATATTCCAAAGCCTAAATGCCATAGACTTGCAGGAATGACAGCAGCGTTAAAGAATATGGTAGGTGTTATATATGACAAAAATAGTCTTCCACATAGAAAGATAGGATCTGTAGAAGAAGGCGGAGATGCATATAAGAAAAAGAATATATTTAAGCATTATATGGAAGTGTTGGATGAGAAGAAAACAGATAGTAGTTTAAATAAGCATTATAACATAGCTCAGTTTTATAGTTTTTTTGAAAAAGTTTTTTATGTATTAGGAAGTGTTATTTCCAGAGATAAAGTTAGGATTGGAGGATGGTATGGAAATGATACTATATGGAGAACGATTCTGGATTTAAATACAATAATAAATTATGGTGACAAAAATGGCAACATATGTGATGAGAAACAAAGAAAAATGTTGATTTTAGGTGATATGATTATATGTGGACAAAAAAATGGACCAGTTAAGCCATCACCCAAAACATTAGGAATGGTAATGTTATCTGAGAATTCTTATGCTTTTGATTCTACAATGTGTAAAATAATGGGATTTAAGTATGATATGATAAAATATATAGCAGAATATGCTATTAATAATGAACAAAATATAGAGGTTATATTTAATGGTAAAAAGAATCTTTTATCCAATATGCAGATAGATAATGAATGGAAATTTGAGCCACATGATATGTGGAAAGAGTATGAGAATTGATAAGTTTACATTTATATTAAATTATAATATAAATATGTGAATTGAGAGAAAATTATATAATTAAGGAGTTTTGCATATTATGCAAAAAATATATATATGAAAATATTATTAGTGACAGGTGCGATATATGCTCAAAATTCAAGCAGAAAGCATTTTACAGGATTAGATTATGTCGTTACACAGATTGGTCAATCATTATCAAATGATAATGAAATTGTATTTTTTACAACTTCACCAATAGGAGAAAAATCGGTGGTTGATGGATGTAAGGTTTATTCTTATAGTAATATGAGCGTTATTCCATATATATTAAAGGTTGGTTTGAAAAAATACGCAAATGTAATGAAGATGAAATGCTCTTTTAAAGAAAAAATAAAAAATGCTAGAAGTATGATAATTGCTGAGTATTTTGAAAGTATTATAGAAAAAGAAAAACCGGATATAATTCATATAAATGGTATTACATATGGTAATTTATTATGTGCTAATAAAGCTGCAAAAAAATATTGTACAGCATACACATTACATGGATTATCATATAAATCGAACGAATGCTCGGATTTTCAAAAAAATATAGAAAAAAGTTTTATTAGATCTGCATTAGAAAAAAATATAAAATTTAGTGTGGTTAGTTCCGGTGTCTTAAAAAATATAGAAAATGATTTTAAAAGAAAATCAAATGCTTATATAATAAAAAATACAATTGATATTAAAAAAAGTGGCAAGAATAGAGAGTTATTAAGGAAAAAATATGGAATACCTAATGATGCGAATGTTTTAATATGTGTAGGTTCCATTGGACAAAGAAAAAATCAAGTTCAAATTATTAGAGCATATCAATTATTACCAGATGAATATAAAGAAAAGTTATACATTATATTAGCAGGTAAAAATAATATAAAAGGATATATTAATAAAGAGATAGAAAAAATAAATATAAAAGATAGAGTAATAATAACGGGATTTGTAGATAAAAATACATTAGCAGAATTATATGAAATATCCGATGCAAATATTGTAGTTAGTAAAAGTGAAGGATTTGGTTTATCAATAATTGAAGCAGGATATTTTGGATTACCAACAATAATGTATAAAGATTTAGATGCATATGAAGATGTGTATTTTAAAGGTGGTTTTACTATTGTAGAAAATCGAGAAGATAAAAATGTTAAAGATGCAATTATAGAAACATTTAACACCGATTGGAACAAGAATTTTATAAAAAGAGAAGTTGAAAAAAATAAAAAGGATTTAAAAAATCAATATATAAGATTTTATAATGATGCGATCAAAGAATGCGTTTTTTTAGATATAAATAAAATAGTTAAAGAGGTGAATTGCTTTGAAAATGAAATTTAAAGTATCACAATTGAATATGCTCGAAGATTGTGGCTTTTTAGAAATCTTTTTACCTTTTTATGTCATTTTGTCATATTATGTACTTCCAGCAGTAAGTTCAATTGGTATGCTTATAATTTATATGTATGTTTTAGTTAGAATCATAAAAAGTATTTTGATTAGTAATGATGTTGTATATGTAAATAAATTATTGTTGATATTCGTTGTATACGCTATTTGTACGCAACCATTCATATTTATGGTGTATGGCGGATTTAACAGCTCAAGATTATTTAATTTATTTGCAATAATAATGATGTTTTTAGTCATATGTGTTTGTACGCAAAAAATTAATTTAGATGCATTTTTTAATGTGTACTTAATTGTAGGTTTCATATGTTCGATAGCAATAATTTTTCAAAGTCTACAACTTTATGTACTTGGAATGAAAGTATATCCAATAGTCTTGTTGCCAATAGATACAAGTAGTTGGTTTAATGGGGGAACTAGACCTTGCGGTTTTTTTCCAGAGCCACAAGCTTATGCAACATATATTTTGCCACTTTTATATTATCAATTAAAAAAGCATAATTTAAAATGGGTTGTATTTTTTTCAATATCAATATTATTTTCTACATCTTCGCTAGGTATAATTGCAGTGGTGTTATTGTTTGGATATTATTTAATGTCATCTAATACGAATAAAGTATTTAAAATTGGAGCAATTATTTTAGGATTAGCAATATTTTTAGTGATAAGACAAACCACAGTGTATGATTATGCTATAAGTAAAATTCTAGATATTGATATTACAAATAATACAAGATTATCACATGGTTTTGATGTATTTAATAAACTTTCTTTTGAACAAAAAGTTTTAGGTATAGGAAAAAATAATTTGACATATTTTCTTTCTGAAGAAAGAATTGTACTTACAGATAGAGTTAGTATATTAATGAGAAATTCAGCATATATTACATCTATTTCAGATATATTAGTAGGATTTGGTGTTATAGGATTATTAATATATATTTTATTTATTGTTAAACAGATAATTACATATGATGATAAAATGTTTATTTTTTTATTACTTGTATTGTCTTTTGCTCAAACTATTTTTTTAAATTCAGCATGGATTTTTTGGATGGTTATATATTTCAATATGATTGATATTAAATCAACAGATTTTTATAAAATTCGAATAAAATAAAAGGTAATGAATATGGCAAAAACAAATGGTAATTTTTATAAAAAATCCTTACAACTTGCGTTTATATCAATATTATGCCAAACTGTAAATTTAGTAAGAGATGTTTTTTTAGCAAAATCATTAGGAGCAAGTAACTTAAATGATATATATCTGATATCACAATCAACAATATCAATGTTTGTTTCAATGGTTAATTCGCCGTTGGCAACAGCGTATGTTCCAGTAACAACTGAGTATTTTGTATCAAAAGATAAAAGAGAAAGAAATAAATTCATTAGTAAAGTATATGGTGATATATTTATACTTTCACTTGCAATTATGGTGATTAGTTATTTATTTATCAATCCAATAACTCAAATGGTTGCCCCGGGTTATGAGGGCAGTGATAAAATTATTTTAATTAAAATGATATTATTACAGATGCCTATAGTATCAATAAATATGTTGAGAGGAATAAATAGAGGCAATTTTCAAATATTACAGAAATATAATATTAGTGAAGTGACTAATGTTATACCCTACTGTGTTATGGTATTATATCTGATTATATTTAATGTTAATAGCAATATCTATATTATAGGAATAATACTTACAGTTACGACATTTATTTCTATTATACCTGAATTGATTATTTTAAGAAAAAATGGTGTTGAATTTAAGATGTCAATAGGAATAACCAATGACATAAAAATAATGATAAAAATGATGTTGGCAACAATTATTGTTACAGCTGTAAGAGAAGTAAACGTAGTTACAGATAAAGCATTTGGTTCAATGTTAGAAGAAGGTAGTGTTACAATGTTATCTTATGGAAGTAAGATAACGGTGGTTTTTGTGAGCTTAGTAAGTACAGCAATAAGTGTAGTAGGATTTACAGATATTGCACGTTTGAAAAATCAAAATGACAAAAAGGGTGTATTAAATATAATAGAAAAATCTTCTAATATTATAAATTTGATTATAATTCCATTAGCATTTTATTTAATTGTTTTTTCAAATGATGTTATAAAGATATTATTTGAAAGAGGAAATTTTACATCAGCTCAGACAAACATAACTGCAAATATTATGCGTTGTTATGCTATAGGTTTATTAGGTTATGGTTTTCAAGATGTTTTTACTAGAGCATTACATGCTTATAAGATTGTTAGGTGTACAATAAAAGCATCAATTATAATGGTGATAATAAATATCATATTAGATTTTTTGTTTTTTAAATCAATAGGAAGTTATGGAATTGCTTTAGCTTCATCATTGGCAATTTTATGTGTAATTCCTATGTTATCTAGGGATGTAATAAGATATATCGGGAAATTTAGTATTAAGTTAATTGTTAGTGAAATAATAAAAATAGTGGCAGCTTCAGTAGTGGCAACTATATCTGTGATATTCATAAAGAAGTTGTTAATAGATAATTTTATGACGTTTATTATATTAAGTATATTATATATGATTATATATTTTATAATTTGTATAATATTGAAAGTAAATATCTTTAAAGAAATTTTAAAGAATAGAATGGAGTTTTAAAATATGAAAAGTTTTATGAGGAAAATAAAAGCAAAATTATTTAATTTTCATAATCCTATTCCAAGTGATATTGCTGCATTTAAAGAAGATTTACATAAAATTTCAGAATTAGAAATTGATGATTATAAAAGATCATTTTATCAGTATAAAATTAGAGAAAAATATGGTGATTGTAAATTTATATTGATTAGGAAAGTTACATATTATATTATTGGGCATTTATTTTATTTTTACGTAATTGTTAAGTCAAAAAGAAAAATTGATTTAGAAAAAAAAGATGTTGTTTATTATAAGATATCGAATAATAAAGATATTTTACCTGGCAAATTTAAAAATGCCTATCAATTTAGCTTTGGACAAAATTATTATTGGGACAATAATACAAAATATATATTTAATAAGATGAAAATAGTTAGCTCTAATGATTGGTCATATTTATTTGAAACTCTTTTTTCATTAGCAAATTACTCATATATTATAAATAAATATCAACCCTTTAAAATAGTTACGACTTACGAATCATCTTGTGCTTCATCAATATTAACATTATTATGCAGTAAAAATAATATTGAACATATTGATTTTATGCATGGAGAAAAATTATATTCACATTTAAACACATTGGCTCATTTTAATAAAATATATGTATGGGATGAATATTATGTAAAATTGTACAATAGGCTATTATTTAAATATGATGACATAAGTGTTTTTAACCCATGGTTAAATAAAAAAGAAGAAGGTTTATTTAATTATGAAAGAGATATGTGTTTTTATTTGAATTATGAAAGCAAGGAGTCTTTGGAAATATTAGCAGATGTTATAAATAAGCTTGCATTAAAGGGATTAAAGGTAATAATAAGACCTCATCCATCTCAAATTGAAGAAATTTTAAAAAAGAATATAATAAAAATTGATTATATAGAAAATCCTAAAGATATTTCAATATTTGACTCAATAAATAAAACAGATAAGATAGTTTCAAGATTTTCAACGGTATTATTTCAAGCGTATTCTATGAATAAGAAAATAGTTATTGACAATGTTAGTGATATAGAACAATATAATAAGTTAAAAGAAGTCGGATATATAATGATAGAAAAAGAACATGAATTATTATCAGATATTTTATAAATGATAAATGGAGAATATTATGGAAAAATTAATATTAATAGGTGCAGGTGGATATGCAAAGTCTGTATTAGATTCAGTTGATTATTTTAATTATCAGGTTGTAGGATTTATAGATGAATATAGTGAAGAAAAAGAACATTTAGGTTACCCTATATTGGGTAAAAGTTTAGATGATTTGGATAAAAATAGTAAATATGTTTATTTTATTTCAATTGGAAATAACTTAAAGCGAAAAAAATGGTATGATAAGTTGGTACAGGAGCATAAAAGGATAATTAATATAGTCGATCGTTCTGCTATTATATCTCCTAATGCTAATATTGGAAATGGTTGTTTTGTTGGTAAAATGGCTATTATAAATAGTAATGCATATATTAGCGATAATAGCATAATAAATACAAAAGCATTAGTTGAACATGGATGTAGTTTAGAAAAACATGTAAATATGTCTACAAATTCAGTTATTAATGGAGATGTTAAGATAGGAGAAGGAAGTTTTATAGGAAGTTGTTCAGTTATAATTGGACAACTTAGTGTTGGAAACTGGTCTACTGTTGGGGCAGGTGCTGTTGTTATAAGATCAGTTGAGGATGGTGTAACTGTTGCAGGTGTTCCAGCTAAGGTGATAAAAAATGGAGCAATGTTAGGATGATAAAAAAATACTTTTATAAAATATACGAAAAAATACTTGGAAAATTTGATGATAACGATGGAAAATTGCTTAGACAATATTATAAAAAACGATTTGGTGTTGATGTTGGTAAGCATAGTTACGGAATGGATTTTTCCAATATTGCTCAAGGTACAAAAATAGGAGCTTTTTGCTCTATTGCCTCAGGTGTGAAAATTGGATTGATGAATCATCCAATGCAGTATGTTTCTACCAATCCTTTTTTATATTATAAAAATAGGGGGTTTGTTGAAAAAGATATCCATATTGCGGTTAAGATGGGGAGTTATATTGGTAATTATGTATGGATAGGGAATAATGCAGTTATATTGCCAGGGGTAAATATAGACAATGGAGCTATTATTGCAGCAGGAGCAGTGGTTACGAAAGATGTTTCTCCATATGAAATTGTGGGTGGTGTTCCAGCTAAACATTTAAAATTTAGATTTGATGAAAATATAAGAAGTGAGTTAAATAAGATAGATTGGTATAATTGGCCAGATAATAAAATAAGAGAAAATTTAGAATTATTTTATAATCCTAGTGATTTTATAGATAAATTTAGACAAGAAATGGAGCCGAAAGATGAATAATGTTTTTATAGTAGCTGAGATAGGTTGTAATCATAACGGTGATAAAAAATTAGCAAAAAAATTGGTCGAAGAAGCAAAAAAATGTGGGGTAGATGCTGTTAAATTTCAAACATTTAAAGCAAAAAATTTAATTTCACGATATGCTCCTAAAGCGGAATATCAAAAGGAAACAACAGGTGAGAATGATTCACAGTTAGAAATGACAGCTAAGTTGGAGTTGAGTTATAATGACTTTATTGAGTTAAAAAAATATGCAGAAAGTTTAGGATTAATAGTATTTTCAACCCCATTTGATATGGAATCTGTTAATTTTTTAGATTCTATAAATCAAAAATTGTGGAAAATTCCATCAGGGGAAATTACTAACCTTCCATATTTAGAAAGAATAGGTTCTATTGATAGACAAGGAAAAAAAATAATTCTTTCAACAGGAATGGCAACTATAGATGAGATTAAAAAGTGTATTGATATATTAGTAAAAGCAGGAACAAAGGAAGAAGATATTATATTATTGCATTGTAATACAGAGTATCCAACACCAGATTGTGATGTAAATATTTTGGCTATAAAAGATTTGAAAAATAATTTTCCAAAAGTTAATGTTGGTTTTTCAGATCATTCTGTTGGATATATTGCGGCTGTGGGTGCGACAGCCTTGGGAATATGTTTAATTGAAAAACATTTTACATTAGATAAAAATTTTAGCGGACCAGATCATAAGGCATCAGCAACTCCTGATGAATTGAGAGCATTGGTTGAAAATGTTCGTAGAATTGAGACAATGTTAGGAAGTGATAAAAAGATTGTTACTTTATCGGAAAGAAAAAATAAAATAGTTGCTAGAAAATCAATAGTTGCATCAAAAAAAATAAATAAAGGTGATATTTTTACAGAAGAAAATATTACATGTAAAAGGCCGGGAAATGGTATCAGTCCTATGGAATGGTATAATATATTAGGAAAGACGGCAGAGAAGGAGTTTGATATAGATGAATTGATAACACATACTAATTTTAAATGGCAGGATTTATAAAAGGTGGTAGATATTATGAAGAAAATAGCAATTATACCGGCACGTTCAGGGTCTAAAGGTTTAAAAGATAAAAATATAATCAAAGTATGTGGTAAACCGTTAATGGCATATTCTATTGAAGCGGCTATTAATAGTAAATGTTTTGATAAAGTTATTGTCACTACTGATTCAGAAAAATATGCCGAAATTGCGAAAAAATATGGAGCAGAAGTCATATTGAGAGGAGAAAGGTTATCTAATGATAATGCAACATCTTATATGGTAATAGAAGATGTTATACATAAGCAAAGTGATGATTTTGATTATTTTGTATTATTGCAACCAACATCACCAATGAGAAATGAATTACATATTATTGAGGCTATTAAAAAATTTGAAAATAATATAGTTGATTTTGATTTTTTGGTTTCAGTTAAAGAAGCAGAGAATACGGCGGATTTAATAAAACCTATTGACTCAGATGAAAGTCTTAAATATTTTGATAGAGATTTTTCTAATTATAGAAGGCAATCATTCAAAGAATATTCTCCTAATGGAGCAATTTTTATTGGAAAAAAAGAGCAATATTTACAACAAAAACATTTTTTTGGAGCAAGAAGTATAGCATATATTATGAATCAGATAGATTCGATTGATATAGATACAGAATTAGATTATGAATTAGCTTGTATATGTATGAAAAAGAGGAAAAATATATGAAAAAAGTAGCATTTGCAACGGGTTCAAGAGCTGATTATGGAATAATGAGAGAGTATTTGCGTTTATTAAATAATGACGAAAATATTGATTTGAGTATTCTTGTTACAGGGGCTTTGTTGGATGATAAATATGGTAACCAAGTTTCATTGATAGAAGATGATGGATTTTATATTGAATCAAAAGTAAAGGTTGATTTGAATTCAACATCTAATAAAAATATATTATTATCTATTGGTGAAATTATCAAGTCATTTGCAGAGGTTTTTGATAAAAATAAGTATGATTTGTTAATAATTTTAGGTGATAGGTATGAAATGCTATCGGTTGCTATATCGGCTGCAATTAATAGAATACCTATATTACATATACACGGCGGAGAAGCGACATATGGTAATTATGATGAATTTATTAGACATTCAATTACTAAAATGAGTATGTATCATTTTACAGCTACAGAGATATATAGAAAGAGGGTGATACAATTGGGAGAATCACCTGATAGGGTATATTATTTAGGTGCATTGGGAGCTGAAAATTGTCTTAAGATAAATGAAAAAAATGTACCTGAGTATGTTAAAAATATGGACAAAAAGAGTTATTTTGTAATTCTATTTCATCCAGAGACATTAACGAATATAAATGTGTTAGATCAGGTTAATGAATTATTAAATGCTATTAAAAGATATAGTCAATATAAATATGTTTTTTTAGGAACAAATGCAGATACTTATTCTGATATAATAAGAAAAAGAATAAAGGATTATGTTGATGAAAATTCAAACGCAGTTTATATAGAAAACTTACATACGGACGCATATCATTATATGTTAAAAAATTCCATTTGTTTAATAGGCAATTCATCTTCAGGTATTATTGAAGCACCAAGTCTTGGCATATATACTATAAATATAGGAGATAGACAAAAAGGAAGGGTGAGAGGTAATAGTGTAATTGATGTAAAATGTGATAGAAAACAAATAGATGAAGCTATTAGCAGAGTGATAAATATGAAAGATAATATTGAAATAAATAATCCATATTATAAGGAAAATTCTATTAAAGAATATTATAAATATACTAAAATGATACTTGAACACATTATAGATGATATTAAAGAACCAAAGATTTTTTATGATATAAAAATGCAAGAGGATATATAAATGGCTAAATTTTTTTTATATTTAAAAGAGTGGATATGGGACTTATTTGTAAATGGAATAATCTCTAGCTATTTAGTTCATTTTAAGGTGAGAAATATATTTTATTATATAGCTGGAATTAAAAAGATTTCTGTAAAAAAATCTGCCATACATGCTAGATGTTATATAAGTGGGAAAAATATAGAAATAAAAGAGGGTTCATATATTAATAAGGAATGTTTATTAGATGCTAAAGGCGGAAATATAACAATAGGAAAAAATGTTGGAATTGGATACAGATGTCAGTTATTAACAACTAATCATAGTTATACGGATAAAAAAAAGAGAACGGGAAAGGTTATTGCAAGTGATATAACTATAGGTGATGGTTGTTGGATAGGAGCAGGTTCTATTATTAATCCGGGAGTAACTATAGGCGATGGTTGTGTTATAGCAAGTGGAAGTGTTGTTACAAGAGATTGTATATCCAATGGATTATATGCGGGTGTACCTGCGAAAATGATTAAAAGACTTGAATAGGGGAAATTCAGTTTAGTTAGAATAGTATTGCAGATAAGATAATAGTGGATATGAGAATTTGCTTATTGGTAAACGCTTCAACGGTTGAGACCGTTTCAAGTTTTGTGTAAACGTTAAAAACTGATATAAGATTTGTGAATAGTTACAAATGGGCAGAGTCGATTTTCCGGATTCTGCCCATATCTGCATTATACAAGAGTTTTTGGGTATGTCAATAAAACCTGCCTAAAACAAGCTGTTTTGTAAATGCTCCAACCCATGTACCTACAAATCCACCCGAAAAATTTGATATAACCATAATAATCCAGTTGCACAAGTTGTACGATTTTAACGAATTGTACAATTCGTACAATTATCACAAATTTTTCAGGAGGTTATAATTATTGAATGCTAAAGAGCTTGAAACACAGCATAATCTTAAAAAGTGGGCAGCCATAATAAAGGAATGCCGTTCAAGCGGCATGAAGATACTTCAGTGGCTTGAGATAAACAACATATCAAAAGACCAGTATTACGTAAACGCTCCATCTGATGTACCTTGACTTTTAAAAGACCGTGGTTAACGGTCTTTTAAAAGTCAAGGTACATGGATTGGAGCGTTTACGATTATATTATGGATTAAGAATTATTAGATGGAAATTAGATACAAAAAGGCTCTTAACTGATAATAGTTTAAGAGCTTTTTTGATAAGCATAGTTGGATGAGTGCAAGAATTATTTATTGACAATATATAGAATATATAATAATATATTACTATAAGTAATGAGCAAAGGGATAATAATAGATAGAAAGTGATAACTATGGTAAGGGAATATGAGATATGAATTCAAAAAAATTGTAAAGAATGATTATGAAACATATAAATATTTGTTAAAAATATATAACAGTATATCATATTGTAAAGATAAAGAAATGATTTTTGATTTGTTTGGAACGCAAAGATTTGAAAGCAATTTGATTGCTATATTATATTTAATAATAGAATTGGCGAATAATTATGGCAAAGTTATTAGTTTTATTATGCCGGATAATAAAATATATAACGGAAAAGATGGAGCATACAAGTGCTTTAATTATTATGCTAACAAAAGTTATCGTAAATCTTTTTTTAAGCCAAGATGTATAATTGGAAATCCGAATAAAAAAGAAATAGAAGATGTATTAACAAAATTTTTGTACGAATTAGAGTTATTTGAACAAGATAAAATTTCAATAATGATTAAGCAGGAGGTCTTGGACTATATTTATTAAGAAAATATATTAGTGAACTAAATGGGGATATAACAATATGCTCAGGGTGTGAAGTTATATTACTTGAAAATGGAGGATATTTATTTGAAGATGAAAATTGTAATGTTGGAGAAAATAGATTTAAAAAATTATCGACTGAATTTGATGGAACATTAATTACATTGAGAATTCCATATAAAAAAAGAATAGTAATTGATAATAATGCTTCAGAAGATAAAAAATATACAGATATAGTGCATATATATAAGGAGTAGAGATATGGAATGTATTAAGGATTTTTTGCAAAATAATTATCAAGTAAAACTTAGAAAATTTGCACAGGGATTAAGTGAAAGACATGAGGATACGATAGAAAGTTATAAGAAATTATTTATTATACATTATAATTATGTGAAAGATGAAAATGAAAAATGTAATAGTTGCAGTATGTTGAATCGTTGTAAGCAGGTAAGAAATACGGTTAATAATATTGCAGAAAAAGATATAAATGAATTTTTTGATTGTATAAAAGATGTATATTTAGATTGGATTAATGCTAATCCAGTTGAAGCAATAAATCAATTTGAAACAATATTAAATAATTACCAATTATTAGATTGTGAAAAGAATATAGATAAAGAACAGATATATTTTAAAGCTAGAAATTCAAATGAAGTATTAACACGTTGGGATATGTTTCATATACCATTTAATAAAAGATATTTGATAGGTAATCAAAGGTATAGTTTAACAGGACAACCAATGTTATATATAGGAAGTTCGGTTATAGATGTAGCAAAAGAAATAGATGTAAAAGATATTAATAATTTGAAAGTATCTGTTGTAAGATTACCCCAAAATGATTTTAAAATATATGATTTGAAAAGTAGTATATTAGATATATATACAGAAATATCTTATAGTGATATGACAGGGGACATGGGAAAAGTATACACAAGCTCGGATTTTTTTAAAATGATATTGTCATCAGTGTGCAGCTTTCAAAAAAAGAGTGCATTAAAAGGATATAGTTTTTGTGAGGAATATATAATACCGCAGATTTTAGCATTAATTCTTAAAAATAAAAGTTATGATGGGATATCTTATATTTCAACTAAAAATTATGGTAAAGATACTGAGTTAAGTGGAGATGATTATAAAGAGAATATTGCAATTTTTACAAAGTTAGATAGTGAACATGTATACGATAGACAATTATATGATAAAATTCAATTGACGGTACCAATAGATATAAGTAAAATTGATATAATAACAAAAGAAGATGTTGAAGAATTACTAAAGGAGATTGAAAAGCTAAATTTACAAGAAAAAATAAACTGTTCTCAAAAAATTTATAATACATATAATGTTATAAGTAAAGAAGTTTCGGTTGATGGTGAAGAATATTCGGAAACAGATTATGGTAAAATACATTTATATGAATTATATACAGTGCTTAATAATATTCTTGTGGAATAGTAAGGAGATGAATGATATGTATAATGAGAATGACGTGATTAAATTAAAAGTAAAAGAAATTATTAATACAAAAACTGCATTCGATAATATAAATGGTGATAGGGTATTTGATAAGATAGCTGAAGTTACAAAAGATAATTCCAATACAGTAGTTTTAGATTTTGATGGTATTGAACTTGTTAATACAGCATTTTTAAATAATGCAATAGGTAGATTATTTAATAAAGAAGATTATAATATTGAAAAAAATAGAGTGCTTATTAGCAATATGGATGATACAAAGAAAGAATTATTGAAGGAAACAATATCTAATGCTGTTAAAAAGTATGAATATAAGGCAGGTTAGATGTATAAATAACTAAAGAATAAAAGAGGAAATAATAATGAAACACACAATTTTCACCCCATACAGAGTATGCCCCTTAGGTGCACACGTAGACCACCAGCTTGGACAGGTTACGGGTTTTGCAATTGACAGAGGGGTTAATTTAGAATTTGACATAACAGAAGATGGAACATTTGACCTTATTAGCAAGAATTATCCAGGGCATATAATGTTCACGCTTGAAGATGAGTTAGAACGAGAGATGCTTTGGGGGGATTTCCTTAAAGCTGCGATTGTTGCACTTTCAAGAAAATATGAATTAAGGAGAGGCATCAAAGGTGTTATTGAGGGAACACTGCCAGTTGGAGGATTATCATCTTCAGCGGCAGTTATTCTTACATATCTTAATGCGGTATGTATAGCTAATGATATTCAGATTACAAGACCGGAGATTATAAGCAATGCTATATGGGCGGAGCGTAATTATATAGGAGTTAATGTCGGCAAGCTTGACCAGAGCTGTGAGGTATATTGCAGGAAAAATGGCCTACTATTTCTTGATACACTGGATGATTCCAATGAGATTATACCGGTAAGTTCCAATATGAAACCATTTGAGATTATGATTGTATTTGGCGGAAAGGAAAGACAGCTTGCTGGTTCTGCGTATAATACCAGAGTTGATGAGTGCAAGGCAGCGGCGTATGCGTTACAGGCTTATGCAGGTATGGATTATGGTAATTATAAAGATACATATTTAAGAAATGTACCTATTGGTGTCTATTTGCAGTACAAGGACAGGCTTCCAGAGAACTGGAGGAAAAGGGCAGAACATTTTTATGGTGAAAGACAGAGGGTAAAAGATGGAATTAAGGCCTGGAAGAAAGGTGATATTGAAGAATTCGGACAGCTTATGTTCCAGTCTGGAAGAAGTTCCATAGAGCTTTATGAAACTGGCTCTGATAATCTGAGAGATTTACAGGATATATTTGAAAATACAGATGGAATATATGGCGGAAGATTTTCTGGTGCAGGCTTTAATGGTTCAAGTATTGCTCTTATTAATCCAGATAAGAAAGAAGAGATTGCTGATAAGGTAAGAAAAGAGTATATAAAGAGGCATCCTAATTTAGAGAAGGATTTTGCTATTTATTTCGTTAATACAGCAGATGGAATTAAGTTATAAAGATTACACAGTATAGAAGAGGAATTATATATGAAATGTATAGTATTAGCAGCAGGTTATGCAACAAGATTATATCCATTAACAGAGAATTTTCCAAAGCCTTTATTGGAGGTTAAGGGTAAAAGCATATTAGACTGGTTGTTAGAAGATGTTCAATCTACCAATATGGTCGATGAGGTTATAGTTGTGTCTAATCATAAGTTCTATGATATATTTACTGAATGGGCAGATAAGGCAAAGAATAGATTAAGTGGAATGAAACTTACAATTTTAGATGACGGCTCAACAGACAATGATAATAGGTTAGGTGCAGTTAAGGATATAGCATTTGCAATAAATGAATGTAATTTGGCAGGTGCAGATAAAAATGTATGCGAAGATGGAGTCCTTGTTCTTGCGGGTGACAACCTTTTGGATTTTTCTATTAAAGGATTTCTTGATTTCTACAAAGAGAAAAATGCAACCTGCATAATGAGACATTATGAGCCATCGTTAGAAAAGTTACAGCGAACAGGCGTTGTTGAAGTTGATTCTTCTGATAAGGTTATTTCAATGGAAGAAAAGCCTAAAGAACCAAAGAGCAACTGGGCTGTGCCACCATTTTATATTTATGGCAAAGAGGATTTACCGGTTATTGTTGATTGTGTCAATGACGAGGAGATTAATCTTGATGCACCGGGTGGATTTATTGAGTGGTTCTGCAAGAAACGTGAAGTTTATGCGTATGAAATGCCAGGTAAGAGATATGATATAGGTAATAGGGAAAGTCTGGAGTGGATTAGGGAGAATTACTAATAATAAATTTGATAGCGATAAATTTGAAGGGATTGATATAGAATCTCAAACAAGTGTTGAAATGCATGAAGAAAATACAGCGAAAGTGTCTTTAAATGTTATAGTAGGAAGCAGTGAAGATAATCAGCCATTCAATATTGATATAGTAATGAGTGCTAAATTCAGATGGAGAGATACTATAGATATAGCTAAAGTTAAGGAATTATTAAAAGTTAATGGTGCTTCTGTATTGTTATCGTATATAAGACCTATAGTCGCTAACTTGACTAATAGTTCTCAGTATTCAGTATTAAATATTCCATTTATGGATTTTACACAATCTGATAGTAAGTGAAGTACCTAGTTAATCATACATTATACAAAAATATCAGACAAATTTTTATTTTTGTATGGTAAATATACTTGAATTATGATATTATTACAATATCGGTGTTATATAGACTTGAATAATTTAATAAATGGTTCGAAGATACGGTGTTTTACAGATATTTATAGCTTGTTCTGCGTTAATCAGGACTGTAGTAGTATGTCTGTTGCTGGGAAATGGGAGTTGTATTTTATAACCCGCTGTTGTGCGTATATAGGAGAATGAAAGTATATGTTTAGAAAAAAGACAGAAGAGAACTTATTGCCAGAAGGTGATGTCAGGCGAATGATTGAGGCAATTGACAATATAGCCTCAGGTGATTTTAATGAGATAGATGCGACGGATTTTAATAATCCGTTGTATGCAGATAAGCTTAATTCAATGCTTAAAGCGGTTAAGCAGGTTAATAATCCAGTTGTTATGCGACTTAATGAAACTATGGAGATTCTTGGCGATAATACTTTGATTAAAGATACACTTAATCAGGTAGAAACACAGACTAAGTCGATACAGCATATGGAGAATGCCAGCCAGCATCTTGAGAGTTCTATAGAGAACATTTCTATGGCTATGGGACATATCCGTGATAATGCCCACGATATAATATCAGTGTCTCATAATGTAACGGTAGATATGAACGATAGTATCAAAGCCGTTAATGCGTCATCTAAGAAGATTCAGTCTATCAATAATAAAGTTCAGGATTTTAAGGGGAAGATTGGTAAGATTGAAGCGATTGTAGACCTTGTTAAGAAGGTATCTAACCAGAGTAATCTTTTGGCTTTAAATGCTTCTGTTGAAGCTGCAAGAGCCGGAGAAGCAGGAAGAGGCTTTGCCGTTGTTGCTGATCAGGTAAGATTATTATCTAATAATACAGCAGAGTCTGCTGGAAGTATAGTCAAGTATGTTAAAGAATTAAGAGATAATATAGATGAGCTTGCAAAAGCAATGGATGAGACTACTATAAGCCTTGGTGAAGGTAATGAAAAGGTAGAGAAGTCACTTGAAGTTATGCAGCAGATGAACAGCCAGATTGATGACATAAGTGAGAAGGTTGACAGTGTCTTTAATGACATAGATACACAGACAGGTGTTACAAAGTCATTTTCTAAGCAGATAGAGAATATTTCACAGAGCTACAGCATACTGTCTGATGACTGCCTTAAGTCAGGACAGAGGGTATTCAAGGTGGGCAGATATCTTGATAAGACAAGAAGTGACCTTGTAAGAGGCTGTTCTAAGATTACACAGCAGGATTGGATGAGAGTGTTTGAAGTGGATCATTATATTCTTACATGGAGAGTATATAACAATATCGTAGGATTTGAACATCTTTTAAAGAAGCAGGTAGATGATCCATCACGCTGTAAACTTGGTAAATGGATTGCACAGTTAAAGGATGATAAGATTGTAAATAGTTCTGAATTCAAGCAGCTTGTAAAGGCACATAATGATTTGCATCATTATGCAGAGCTTTCATGGCATGCTAATGAAGATGGAGATAAAGAAAAGGCAATGCAGTATTTTAATGATACATATAATGCTTTTTCACAATTTGATGAGGCAATCAATAAGCTTCAGAAGAAAATGCAGCAGCTTGGTTATAATGATATAACTGCTATTGTGGCGTTTGAAAAGTAATTAATAGGAAGAGTTAATAATAAGGATTAGTATAAAAGTTAATAATAGGGATTAATAATAAGAGTTGATGCAGGGTGAAATATAGTCATAACACACAGTGGACGTGAAAAGGAGAAGTTAAGCTGAAATTGAAATATGGACTTAAAATAAATATTCTATACTCTTGTAATTAGGAACGGAATAATATATTATAAAGTGATATGAATTTTTAAAAGAGAGGAATATATCTATGTGTGGAATAGTTGGATATGTAGGTAATGAACAGGCAGCACCAATACTTCTTAACGGTCTTGCAAAGCTTGAATATAGAGGGTACGATTCGGCAGGTATTGCAGTTCGTGACGGCGAAAGTCCGGTTGAGGTTGTTAAGGCGAAGGGAAGGCTTAAGGCATTAGAGGAAAAGACTAATAATGGTCTTGCCATTAAAGGGACTTGCGGTATTGGACATACAAGATGGGCAACACATGGTGAGCCTTCTGAGAATAATGCACATCCTCATATATCAGATGATTATAATGTTGTTGGCGTACATAATGGAATTATTGAGAATTATCAGGAATTAAAGGATAAGCTTGTTAAGAATGGATACGAGTTCTATTCATCAACAGATACAGAAGTGGCTATTAAGCTTATAGATTATTATTATAAGAAATATGAGCATACACCTGTAGATGCTATTAACCATGCTATGGTTCGTATCCGTGGTTCTTACGCATTTGCGATTATGTTCAAGGAATATCCTAATGAAATATATGTAGCAAGAAAAGACAGCCCAATGATACTTGGTGTCAGTGATGGCAACTGCTATGTTGGCTCTGATGTACCGGCTATACTTAATTATACAAGAAATGTATATTATATTGGCAATATGGAGATTGGACGTCTTGCAGATGGTAATATAACATTTTATAACCTTGATGGTGATGAGATAGAAAAAGAGCTTGTAGAGATTAAATGGGATGCTGAGGCAGCAGAAAAAGGTGGATATGAGCATTTTATGATGAAAGAAATCCACGAACAGCCAAAGGCAATTGCTGATACACTTAATTCTGTATTAAAGGACGGGAAGCTTGATTTATCAGCAGTAGAGCTTTCAGATGAAGAGATTAAGAAGATTTCACAGATATATATCGTAGCCTGTGGTTCGGCATATCACGTTGGCGTAGTTGCACAGTATGTTATGGAAGATCTGGCTAAGATACCGGTAAGAGTAGAACTCGCTTCTGAGTTCAGATACAGAAAGCCTTTGTTAGATCCTGATGGACTTGTGATTGTTATAAGCCAGTCAGGTGAAACAGCAGACAGTCTTGCGGCATTAAGGCTTGCTAAGGATAAGGGACTTAGGACACTTGGCATTGTCAATGTAGTTGGAAGTTCAATTGCAAGAGAAGCAGATAATGTATTCTATACACTTGCCGGTCCGGAGATTTCAGTTGCTACAACTAAGGCTTACAGTACACAGCTTATAGCCGCTTACTGCCTTGCAATTCAGTTTGCCAGAGTAAGAGGTGAGATAACAGATGATGTGTACAGCACATATTTAGAAGAACTTAAGACTATACCTGATAAGATTGAGAAGATTCTTGAAGATAAGGAAAGAATTCAGTGGTTTGCCGCAAAGGTTGCCAATTCAAAGGATATATTCTTTATAGGAAGAGGAATTGATTACGCAGTCAGTCTTGAAGGAAGCCTTAAGCTTAAGGAGATATCTTATATTCATTCAGAAGCGTATGCCGCTGGTGAATTAAAGCACGGAACTATAAGTCTTATTGAAGATAATATTCTTGTTATTGGTGTGCTTACACAGAGTGAGCTTTATGAGAAGACGATAAGCAATATGGTTGAGTGCAAGAGCCGTGGTGCATATCTTATGGGACTTACTACATATGGAAAGTATGAAGTTGAGGATACAGTTGAATTTACTGTATACATTCCAAAGATAGATGAACATTTTGCAGCATCACTTGCTGTTGTGCCACTTCAGTTACTTGGTTATTATGTAAGTGTAGCTAAGGGACTTGATGTAGATAAGCCAAGAAATCTTGCTAAATCAGTTACAGTGGAATAAAATGAACTATATCCGTTCCACATAATAGAGTGGGACGGATTTTTACATTATTGACAATTATGTCGAATATAGTATAATTATTCAGATTGCATAAATAATAATATACTATCAGGGGGCTTATGACGAATATTAACAGAACTAAGGAAAGTATACAGAATATACTTATATTTTTTACAGATGCAATAGCGATAGTGTTATCGTATTATGTTGCAGGAATAATCTGGCTGGGGTTATATTGGGGAATGAATAACAGACAGATTTTTAGTGAACTTAATAATAACTGCGTATCAATACTGGTTGCGACAGTTATTACAGCAGTATTTTATAATGTCAAGAATGATTTTATAAGCAGAGGTTATTTTGAAGAATTCAGGTCTGTAGTATGCAAGAGTGCACTGTTTGCTGCTATACTCGCTGTCTATGAATTATTAAGAAGAGATGCAGAAGGCATCCAGAGAGGCATATATATTGTTACAGTTATCGTTGCAATAGTTATTATGTATGTATCAAGACTGCTTGTTAAGGCATATCTTAAATCACATAACGAAAGCAAGAGGGCAAGCCGTGTCATAATGGTTACAGTTAAGGACAGGGCTAATAATACACTTTCAAAGATTGATGAGAAGGACGACTGGTTAAGAAAGATAGACGGAATTGTAATTATGGATGAGAATATGACAGGTCAGGATATCAATGGAGTTCCTGTTGTCGCAGATATCCATACTATGATGAAGTTTATTAAGAATGAAATCGTTGATGAAGTCTACATAGATGTTACAGATCGCATAAGAGAACGTATCAAGCCTATGGTTATGGAACTTGAGGATATGGGTGTTACTGTACATCTTAAGATTGAAGTATTAGATGTATACAGGGATTTCGATGCGAAGCTTGGTTATCTTGGAAGTATTCCAGTTATTACATTTGCTAACAGGATATATAGCTGGAAGTCTTTATTCGTAAAGAGATGTATTGACATAGTTGGAGCTATCGTGGGTCTTGTATTTATGACAATTGCGATGATATTTGTTGCACCAGCTATTAAGATTGAGTCAAAAGGTCCATTATTCTTTAAGCAGAAGCGTGTAGGAAAGAATGGACGTTATTTCTATATTTATAAGTTCCGTTCAATGTATATTGATGCCGAGGAACGTAAGAAAGAACTTATGGCACAGAATGAGATGAATGGTCTTATGTTCAAGATGAAGGATGACCCTAGAATTACCAAGGTTGGTAAGTTCATAAGAAAGACAAGTATAGACGAGCTTCCTCAGTTTATTAATGTGTTAAAGGGAGATATGAGCCTTGTCGGAACAAGACCACCTACGGTGGGTGAGTTCAAGCAGTATAAAGGACACCACAAGAGAAGACTGTCTATGAAGCCGGGTATTACAGGAATGTGGCAGGCATATGGACGAAATAGTGTTATGGACTTTGATGAAGTTGTAAAGATGGATTTGGAGTATATCGATAACTGGAGCATACTTCTTGATATCAAGATTTTATTCAAGACAGTTGCAACTGTATTTACGAATCACGGAACATAATCAGAGAGGAATATGATGGGAAAAGATATAAAGGTAATAGTGGCTGCTCATAAGAAGTATGAAATGCCTAAGGATAAAATGTATGTACCAGTTCAGGTTGGTGCAGAAGGAAAGAAGGATATAGGTTATACCAAAGATAATACAGGTGATAACATATCATCTAAGAATTCTATGTATTGCGAGCTTACTGGTCTGTATTGGGCGTGGAAGAATCTTGATGCTGATTATATTGGTCTTGCACATTATAGAAGACACTTCAAAGGAAAGAAGAAGTCAGACAATATAATGGATAATATATTGTCATATGAGGAAGCTTCTAACCTGTTAGATAAGTGTGATGTAATAGTGCCAAAGAAGAGAAATTATATGATTGAAACAATCTACAGCCATTATGAACACACTCATCATATAGAAACATTAGATTGTACAAGAGAAGTTATAGCTGAGTTATATCCAGAATATCTTGCAACATTTGATGCTAATATGAAAAAGACATATATGCACGCATTTAATATGTTTATTATGAGCAGAGAAAATGTTAATAATTATTGCAAATGGTTATTTGATATTTTATTTGAAGTGGAAAAAAGACTTGGCGATAAAGAATATGATGCATTTCAGGCTAGATATCCAGGCAGATTAAGTGAGCTTCTTTTTGATGTCTGGATGAATAAGAATGGTTTAAATTACAAAGAAGTACCATTTATGTATACTGAAAAAATTAATAAAATCAAGAAAGTAAAGTCATTTCTTGCCGCTAAATTCTTAAAGAAGAAGTACAGCGGAAGTTTTTAAAAAGTTATAGAGTTTATGATAATCCCTTAATAGTCAAATTTACTATGAGGGATTATTTTAAAGTGCAAAAGTTATGACAGATTGAAAGGAATAGTTTAATGAGCATAAAGGTATTAGTATTTGGAATGACAGATAATCCAGGAGGAATGGAAAGCTGTGTAATGAATTATTATAGAAATATAGATTGGAGTGATGTCCAGTTTGATTTTTTATGTAATTGGGAAAATATGGTGTATGCAGATGAAGTTACAGCTAAGGGGTCTAAGATATACACAATACCACAGAAAAGCAAAGACTATAAAGCATATAAGAAAGCACTTGATGATTTCTTTAAAGCACATAAAGGTGAATATGATGTGTTCTGGTATAATACTTGTACATTAACTAATATTGATTACCTTGTATATGCTAAAAAATATGGAATTAAGAAAAGAATTATCCATGCACATAATTCTGGCAATGAAACTTCAAAGTTAAGAGGAATATTCCACTATCTTAATAAGACAAGACTCAGCCAATATGCAACTGATTATTGGAGCTGTTCAATGGTGGCATCAGAGTATTTTTATAATGAGAATATAATTAACTCACCAAAACATCATATAATTAACAATGCTATCCAGACTAAAGATTATGCTTTTGATGAAGCTGTTAGAAATGAGATTAGAAAAGAATATAAGCTGGAAGATAAGTATGTTATAGGGCATGTAGGAAGGTTTCAGTATCAGAAAAATCACGAATTCCTTGTTGATGTTTTTAATGAATATTTAAAGCTTGATAATAAGGCTGTATTAATGTTAGTAGGTCAGGGCGAAGGCGAGGAAGCAATCAGACAGAAGGTTGCAGATTTGGGAATGACCGAGAATGTAATGTTTATGGGAGTCCGTTCAGATGTTAATAAACTGCTTCAGGCTATGGATATTTTTGTATTGCCATCACATTTTGAAGGATTAGGGATGGTACTTATAGAAGCACAGGCAGCAGGACTTCCTTGTATAACATCTAAAGCAGTTGTTCCAGATGTAGTTAATATCACAGGAAATGTAGATTTTGTTTCATTAGACGATGGGGCAGCAATTTGGACAGAGGCTGTAAATAATGATTTAAAGAAGAATATAGACAGAACAGAAGGTACTAAGTTATTGACAGAAGCAGGATATGATATAAGTACAGAAACAGGTAAGTTTATATCATACTTAAGGGAGTAATAATGAAAATATTAGTAGTTGGACAAAGCAACAATCCGGGTGGTGTTGAAACTGTTATTAAAAGGTATTATGAAACTGTTAAAGATGACGTGCAGTTTGATTTAATGGTATTTACGGATATATGCTATGATGAAGAATATTACAGAGAACATAATAGTAATATTATTTTTATAAAAAGCGCACAGTTTAGACAGCCATTTAAGTATAAAAAAGAAATAAAGACTTTTTTTGAACAAAACAGTGGAATATATAGTGCAATATGGTTTAACTGTTGTGATTTGGCTAATTGTGGTTATATAATGAAACAGGCAAAAAAAGCAGGAATAAAGAAAAGAATTATCCATGCGCATAATAATCAGTTAATGCATACAGGAAAGAAAAGAAAATTTTATGAATTAGTACACAATTACTGGAAGAATAATATAGACAGATATGCAACAGATTACTGGGCGTGTTCAGAATTAGCAGGAGAATTCTTCTACAAAAAGTCAATATTAGAGAGTGATAATTATAGAATAATTAATAATGCCATAGAAGTTAAGAAATATTGCAGAAATACAAAGATAAGAGATAAAGTAAGAACAGAACTTGGCATTGGGAATAATGATATAGTTGTAGGACACGTAGGAAGATTTCAATATCAGAAAAATCACGAACTGCTTATTGATATATATAATTCATTTCATAAGAAATATTCTGACAGCAGACTGCTTCTTGTTGGACAGGGTGTTGAAGAAGCGGCAATAAAGGATAAGGTTAACAAGTTAAAGCTTGAAGAAAATGTTATGTTTTTGGGCATAAGAAGTGATGTCAATGAAATAATGCAGGCAATGGATGTATTTGTGCTTCCTTCAAGATTTGAGGGGTTAGGAATTGTTCTTATAGAAGCACAGGCGGCGGGACTTCCTTGTGTTACTTCTAAGAATGTTGTGCCTGATATTGTAAATGTTACTGGAAATGTTGAATTTGTAGGACTTGATGAGCCTGTTGACCGATGGGTAGAAGCTATTGAGGCGCAGATGAATAAAGCTGTAGATTACGAACAAAGCAGTATTAAAGTTTCACAGGCAGGCTATGATATAGAGGTTGAAGGTGACAAATTTAAGCATTTTATTGAAGATTAAATGAAAGAGGATATGCTAATGAGTGATAAGTATTACATAAAAATACAGATTGACGAATCAAAAAATGCAAGTTCAAAGGCAGTTAATGACTGTAATCAGATTCTTGATAATAATGGAGTAAAGCCATACTATTTAAAGATTAAAAAGCAGGGTAATAAATATATTAAGAAGATTAATAATTATCTTGAGTTAAACAAGATTAACAGAATACCTAAAGGTTCGTTACTGTTTGTTCCACATCCAATTTACCTTAATAAGAAATATATAGATATATTAAAGAAAGCAAGACAGACAAGAAATATAAAGCTGGCGTTTATTATTCACGATCTGGATTCATTAAGAAAGATGTTTCCAGAATCAGCGGCAGATTTTGAATATATGGATAATACAATGTATGGGATAGCTGATTATGTTGTATCTCATAATGAAAGTATGGTGCAGTATTTAGTAAGCAAAGGTGTTGATAAGAGCAGGATATATAATCTTAGGATATTTGATTATCTGACAGAAAGTAATCCTTCTGATAAGGAGATTAAATACTCAAAGACATTAAATATAGCAGGAAATCTTGATACTAATAAGTGTAAGTACATAAAAGGTCTTAATGATTTAGACAAATCAGTTAAAGTTAATTTATATGGTCTTAATTTTAATAAAGATATTTTAAATTCTAAATCAATTGATTATAAGGGAGCATTTCCGGCTGATGAGATACCATCTAAGTTAAATGAAGGGTTTGGTCTTGTGTGGGACGGAGAGGGTATTGACGGCTGTACAGGAAATACAGGAGATTATCTGAGGTATAATAATCCTCATAAGCTATCTTTATATCTTGTGTCAGGTCTGCCTGTGGTAATATGGAGTGAGGCGGCAGAGGCTCAGTTTGTTAAAGATAATAATGTAGGAATTGTTGTTAACTCAATTGATGATTTTTCTAACGCTTTTGATGAATTAAGCGAACAGCAATATTATGAAATGGTAGAGAATGCTAGAAAGATTTCTGGGAAGCTTAGAAATGGTGAGTATTTGTTAGATGTAGTGAAGAAGATTAATGCGGTATTATAGTGTAAAGGAGATATTTTTATGATTTATATTCTGGTTCTTTTTTTCCTGATTATGACTATCTTAACATACAAGTTATTTAAGGGAGAAATTGCAAATCCAGCATTTATATATTGTTTTATGTATTTTATAAGTTCTTTTTGTACTATGTGTAATGTTAAAGAGTGGAATATACATTTGGCTAATAAGACATTTTTAATATTATTTATAGGAACGATTGAGTTTGTTGCTGTTGTATGGTTAGTTGAGAAATTATTCAGATCTAAATGTACAGTTGAACATAAGAATGAAGAGTTTGCTGCAATTAATAAATATATTATGGCACTGTTAATTGTATATTCTATAGTTGTTATAGCATTGACAATATATAATGTATTAAAGATTGCTGATGCTTTTGGAACATATAATTCATTCACACAGGCACAGGCTTTATTTAAAGCACACACTTCATATAGTAATGATGCGTCACTGCCACATTATTTGAGTCTGATGTTTAAATTGTTAGAATTATCATCATATTACTGTATTATAGCTTATGTTAAATATGTTGTATATTCTGACAGAAAAGAAAAAAAGAGAATTATAGTAACCAAGTTATATTATTTAATTCCGTGTTTATTATATATAATAAAAGAATTGATATGTTCAAGCAGAATTTCCATATTAAGTATGTGCGTTGGAGCGGTTACAATAGCAATAATTTTATGGAGCCAGAAGAAGAACTGGAAAAGCAGAATTGCATTTAAAAATATTGGAATAATTGTAGCAGTAGGTGTAGTTGGAATGGTCCTTTTCTATTTGAGTGCTTCTTTAATAGGAAGATCTAATGATAAGAATTTGTTTAAATATGTAACAACTTATGCTGGTGGTTCTATAGAATGTTTAAATCATTATGTAATATTTCCAATAGAAGGTGAAAAGTCAGATATAGTTGGTAATGAAACGTTTTATACTTTATTACAGTCATTAGATAAGTATAAGATAACACATACTAATATTGCAGAGAAACAGACGGCACACTTAAGTTTCAGATATTACTATGATTCAATGATTGGAAATGTGTATACAGCATATCGAAGATGGCATCATGATTTTGGCTGGATAGGAATAATTGTACTGAATGGAATAATGGCTGCTGTATTTGCTGTAGGATATTATATACATAAATACAAACCAAATATGAAATTTAATGAATTGATTACGGTTGTATATATGTATTTAGCATATTGTGTTTATATGCACTGTATTGATAGTTATTTCTACACGACAGTATTTCAGATTACGTTTATAACTAATTTTGTTATATTTACAATTCTATATTTTATATTATACAAGTCAAAGCTTGCTGTTATAGAAAAGCCAGCTATAGAAGAAAAATGTACAGACGGGAAGATAAATGTATTAATGATTCTTCCGGGATTGAATGTGTGTGGAGGAATGGAATCCTTTATAATGAATTATTATAGAAATATAGATAAGGATAAGTTCCAATTCGATTTTCTTGTTCATAATATAGGAGATAATTCATATGCTGATGAAGTTAAATCACTTGGTGGAAATATATATAAAATGCCTCCATTTGGTTTAAAGACTTTAAAACAGATAAAGAATGAATATATCAGGATAATTAAGAGTAAAAAGTATCATATTGTACATTGTAATATGGCAAATGCTGCATTTATTTATCTTAAATATGCTGAGAAATATGGAGTCCCTGTAAGAATTTTACATAGCCACCAGAATAAGGCGGCAGATCAGTTATCACACGCAATTAGAAATATACCATTAATATTCTGGGGAAAAGACTATGCTAACTGTAATGTAGCTTGTTCTAATCAGGCAGGTGACTATTTATTTGGAAAAAATAATTATGGCTTGATTTCTAACTGCATTGATTATGATAATTATGCTTTTGATATTAATGTAAGACAACAGGCAAGACAGGAATTAAGATTAGGGGAAGCTTTTGTTATTGGTAATACAGGGAGACTTTGCCCTCAAAAAAACCAGAGCTTTTTATTAGATATTTTTAAGGAATATATAAAGCTTAACCCTGATACAAAGCTGTTAATTGTAGGAGAGGGCGAAGATGAGGAAAAGCTTAAAAGTAAGGCTGATGAATATGGAATAAGTGAGAAAGTTATTTTCACAGGTGCGAGAGCTGATATTAACAGATTACTTCAGGCAATGGATATATTCGTATTTCCATCATTATATGAGGGACTTGGAATATCGGTATTGGAAGCACAGGCAAGCGGCTTATACAGTTTATGTTCTTTAGGTGTTCCTAAGACAGCACAGATATCAGAATTATTTGAGCGTATGGATTTAAAGCAGGATGCATCAATATGGAGTAAAGAAATAGATACAATTCATATGAAGCAGACAGATAGAAACAATGTAGTGCTGGATAATAAATATGATGTTAAGAAATGTTCATCAGAATTATCAGAATTATATGTATCTGAAATAAAGACCTGTATTTAAAGAAAATAGGTGAGCATTATGAAAAATAAACAGAAATCATTAAAACTAAATTTTATAATGAATGCGATACTTACGATGTCCAGCTTTTTGTTTCCGCTTATTACATTTCCGTATGTATCAAGGGTATTGCTTCCGGCTGGAACCGGCAGGGTTTCATTTGCTAATTCGGTCGTAACGTATTTTGTTATGATATCACAGCTTGGTATTCCAACCTATGGTATAAGGGCTTGTGCGGTTGTAAGAGATGATGAAGAAAAGTTAAAAAAGACGGTGTATGAATTATTCATAATTAATGTTGTTATGAGTATTTTTGCTTATGTAGTATTCTTTATTGCATTAGCAAGTGTGCCAAGGTTAAGAGCTGATAGAAATCTATTTCTTATAACAAGTACACTGATATTCTTTAATACAATAGGTGTTGAATGGTTGTACAAAGCACTTGAGCAGTATACATATATAACAATACGTTCAATAATATTTAAGTTTATTGCACTTATTGCAATGTTTGTATTAGTAAGAAATGTTGATGATTATGTTATATATGGAGGGATTTCTATATTTGCAGCTTCGGCATCTAATGTGTTTAATTTTATCAGGTTGAGGAAAATAATAGGAACAAAGAAAGTAACTAATCTTAATTTTAAAAAGCATTTCAAGCCGGTATTTACATTTTTTATAATATCCTGTGCGACAACAATATACACTAATCTGGATAATGTAATGCTTGGATTTATGAAAGATGATGTTGAAGTTGGATATTACAATGCGGCAACAAAGATAAAGAATATTCTTGTGAGTATTGTAACATCATTAGGAACAGTGCTTATGCCAAGAGCTTCTTATTATATACAGCAGGAAATGTGGGATGAGTTCTATAAGCTTTCTAAGAAAGCAATTAAATTTGTTCTGCTTGCGGCAGCATCTATGATGATATATTTTATGATATTTGCAAGAGAAGGCGTGCTTTTCTTGTCAGGAGAAGCATTTGGCGGTGCAGTAGTTCCAATGATTATAGTTATGCCAACGCTTTTATTTATAGGTTTAACTAATATTATGGGTATACAGATGCTTATTCCTATGGGAAAGGAAAATGCTGTTATGATATCAACTTTTGCAGGAGCAATAGTTGATTTGATACTTAATGCAATATTTATTCCATTCTTAGGTTCATCTGGTGCGGCGATTGGAACACTTGTCGCAGAGTTTGTTGTGCTTATTGTACAAATGGTATATCTTAAGAAAGATGTAAAGTATCTGTATTCTAATCAAAGCTATTTTAAGATTATAATTGCATTAGCAATATCAACAGTTGTAGTATTAGCTGTAAAGCATTTTATATCAGGAGTGTTAGTAAAGCTTGTAATATCAGCTGTGTTATTCTTCGGTGTGTATGTTGTTATGCTTTACATTATGAAAGAAGAAGTTGTTAGTGAGAATTTGAATAAGATATTTTGTAAAATAAGAAAGAAAAACTAATGAATGTTAATTACTTTAAAAATTTATTAGCAAAATCAAAATCAAACAAAAATATATAATAGAAAAGAGGAAAATGTAATGTACGATTATTTAGTAGTAGGTTCAGGTTTATACGGAGCTATTTTTGCACACGAGGCAAAGAAGGCAGGAAAGTCAGTGCTTGTAGTAGATAAAAGACCTAATATAGCAGGTAATATCTATACAGAGAAGCAGGAAGGCATTAATGTACATAAGTATGGTGCACATATATTCCATACTAATAATAAGAAGGTATGGGAGTATATCACACAGTTTGCTGAATTTAACAGATTTACTAACAGCCCGGTAGCTAATTATAAGGGTGAATTATATTCAATGCCTTTTAATATGTACACATTCAATAAAATGTGGGGCGTTGTTACTCCTGAGGAAGCTGCTGCAAAGATTGAAGAGCAGAAGAAAGAGATAACAGGCGAGCCTAAGAATCTTGAAGAACAGGCTATATCACTTGTTGGCCGTGACATATATGAAAAACTTGTAAAGGGTTATACAGAGAAGCAGTGGGGAAGGGACTGCAAGGATTTACCAGCATTTATTATTAAAAGACTTCCAGTAAGACTTACATTTGATAACAATTATTTTAATGCTTTATATCAGGGAATTCCAATGGGGGGATATACAAAGATGGTTGAGAATATACTTGATGGCATTGAAGTAAGATTAAATACAGATTATCTTGAGCATAAGGAAGAACTTGATGCACTTGCAGACAAGGTTGTATACACAGGTCCTATTGATGCTTATTTTGATTATAAGCTTGGAACACTTGAGTATCGCTCAGTAAGATTTGAAAATGAGACACTTGACAAGCCTAATTTCCAGGGAAATGCTGCTGTTAATTATACAGATAGAGAGACTCCTTGGACACGTATTATTGAGCATAAGTGGTTTGAGTTTGGTAAAGATGAAAATGGCAATGACCTGCCTAAGACTATTATAAGCCGTGAATATTCATCAGAGTGGAAGCCGGGTGATGAACCTTATTACCCAGTAAATGATGAGAAGAACGGAAAGCTATACGAGGAATATAAGAAGCTTGCGGATGCCGAGGATAAGGTTATATTCGGTGGAAGACTTGGCGAATATAAGTACTATGATATGGATGCTACAATTGCCTCTGTACTTGATAAGTGTGAGAGTATTTTTGGAAAGTAATGGTTACATTGTGAATGAAAAATAGAATTGTAAAGTTGGATATAGCTAGGACATTTGCGATACTATGTGTGATTTTATGTCATTGTAGTGAAATGACATATTTTAATGACATGGTAGTTCTTAAAAATTTAAAAATTACATCTAGAATATTTATGATGGGTACATTTACAATTGGCAGGTTTGGAGTTTCAATATTTTTATATCTTTCAGGTGTATTACTGCTTAGGAAAGTAATAGAAAAAGATGAAGATATATTTAAGTTCTATAAAAAAAATTTGCTGCCTTTAATTGCGGTTAATGAAGTCTGGCTTATTATATATAAAATATATGAAGTATTTGTATTAAAGCAGGTATTTAATTTTGTAGATTTTATAAAAGAATTATTGTTATTTAAAAATTCATCAATGACTAATATGTGGTATATGCCTATGATAATTGGAATATATATTGGTGTTCCATTTTTGGCTAAAATTGTAAAAACATTTTCTTTTAAATCAATTTTACCTATTATGACAGCTACATTCATTTTCTGTTATATAGAGCCGCTGTTAAATGTGATAGCCAGAATTTCTAATAATGGACAGACTTTCGGCTCCGAAATGAGCATACCATATATGGGAGCAATCTATGGATTATATTTACTGGTTGGATATTACATATATGATAATCAGGTAAAAATAAAAAAGATAAGAAATTGGCATTTAATTTTAACAGCTATATTGAGTTATGTTGTAATTATGTGCTTTGAGGTGTATTCATTAAGTGATAAATCACATTATATATATAAAGTGTGGTACGATTTTCCGTTTTTATTAATATGCACTGCTTGTTTATTTACTTTATTTACAAGGATTGATGATAATGTTATAAATGAGAGGATATCTAATATATTTACTTATATAAGTAGAATAAGTATGGGTATATATTTTGTACATATTATAGTCATTATGACTAAAATAAAATATATGGGACAAATATTTGCAAGCCTTTCATTAGAAACAGCATTTTTAACAATTATAACAATAGTACTATCTGCTGTTATTGTAGGGGTGTTGAGCAGAAATAAATATGTTGCCCGATATATATTTCTCATTAAGCATTAGATAAAGAATATTTAAGAATACTAGGTTGTCAAATGTTTAAATACGTTCTATAATTTGGAGGTGGATATGAATAGCAGACTGCTATATATGGATAATTTAAAAGGAATCTGCATATTATTAGTTGTATTTTGCCATTATACGTTATTATCAGGTAGTTCAGTAGTTGGTAATGCTATTATGACATTAGCGTGGGCAGCAGTACCTTGCTTTATGATGATTACAGGGGGATTGTTGTGCAGGAAGAAGTCTGATTTTGATTGGAAGAAATATATAAAAAGATTAATTACGTTATATGTTGTTATAATTTTATGGAGAATAGTATATATTCTAATTTATATTGTAATGAATGGAAATATATATACAGGTAAAGATATAATAGCAGGAATATTCTTTATGTCGGATGTTAATGGAATTAATATGGACGTGTTTTGGTATATGAAGGCCTATCTGGTTACATATATGATATATCCTGTCATATGGTTCTTATTAATGAATGGTGGAAAAAAATATATGCTTAACATAATGGTGGTAACGGGAGTTTCAGGTATATTTATTCCAACAATGAATATGATTGTAACACATTATATTAATTTTTCTATATATGATGCTGCTTACCTGACACCGTATTTAAATTATCCGTATATGATTTTCTATTTTGTTCTAGGTGCTTTTCTTTTAGAATATAGGGAAATGATACATATTAAAATTAAAAAGAATATGCCAATAATATTATTTGTTATTGGATTTATGTTGTTATTTATTGTTAAGTATAAGGAAACTGGTTCGTTTAGGTGGAATAATATTTATATTTCCAATGGTTATAATAGAATATCAACATTAATAATGTCGGTAGGACTTTATCTTTGCTTCGATTTCTATTGTGATATAAAGCTAGGGCTTGGTAAATTAATAGGACAATCAACGATGGGAATTTATTATATGCATTATATAATATTAGCTGTGTTTGATAAGTATTTATATCATGGTATAGGGATTGAATATTATTCTACTATAGCCAATAGTTTAAAAACGATAATTATTACATTTATATGTATTGTATTAACAATAATCATAAAAAAGATTCCATTTATAAAAAAGATGGTTGTATAAATTTTTGTTTTAAGGGTTGTTAAATACTATATATATTTTTGTTAAGGAGGTTTTATTTTGAAAAAATTATTAATTGGTGTAGGGCTTGCCTGTGGTTTGATGTTGTTATGTAATATCAATGCTTTTGCATATGATGAAAATTCAGACATTATAGAGCAGGGGAATGAATGGGTATACGTTAAGAATGGCGTTGTTCAGTATGATTACACTGGCATAAGAGATAATTGTAATGGCTGGTGGAGAATAGAGAATGGTGTAGTTAATTTTAATTATACTGGTTTAGCAGACAATGAGAATGGCCGCTTTTATATAGAAGATGGCAAGGTTAATTTTGATTTTACAGGAATAATACAGGATGGAGGAAATCTTGTATATGTAGAAAATAGTAAAGTCAGATATGATTACACAGGAATAAAACAGTATTATAATGAATGGTTATACATAAAAAATGGAGTAGTTGATTATAGTTATACAGGAATAGCAGAGAATGAAAATGGCTGGTGGAGAGTTGAGAATGGAGTAGTCAATTTTGATTATACAGGATTGGCAGATAATGAAAATGGTCGTTTTTATATAGAAGATGGCAGGGTTAATTTTGATTATACTGGATTTATGCAGGATGGCAATGATTTAGTCTATCTCATAGAGAGCAAAGTCAGATATGATTATAACAGTATAGAAGATAATAATGGCGAATGGTTATATATTAATAACGGCAAAGTCGATTATAGTTATACAGGAATAGCTGAGAATGAGAATGGCTGGTGGCGAATAGAAGGCGGTAAGGTTAATTTTAATTATAATGGACTGGCAGATAATGAAAATGGCCGCTTTTATATAGTAAATGGACGAGTTAATTTTGATTATACAGATGTAATACAAGATGGTGCTGACTGGGTATATATAGAGAATAGCAAAGTCAGATATGATTACACAGGAATAAGAGAGAATATCAATGGCTGGTGGAGAATAGAGTCAGGTATAGTCAATTTTAAATTTACAGGTATTGCAGCGAATGAGAATGGTGAGTTCTTTATAAAAGATGGCAAGGTTGATTTTAGTTATACAGGAACAATTAATCAGGATGATTATATGTATAGTGTAAGAGAAGGCTGGGTTGTATCTAAAGACAATATATCTGAAAAGATTATGGGTGTAGATGTATCTCATCATAACAATGATAACGGAGAAGGTGTAATTAACTGGAATGAAGTTGCTAATGCTGGTTATAAGTTCGCCATGGTTAAGGTCGCAGGCAGATCTACAGGTGCTGATGGTAACTTATACACTGATTCATATTATGAGGAGAACATACAGGGAGCACTTGCAGCTGGAATGCAGGTTGGAGCATATTTCTTTTCACAATCTATGTCAGTTGAAGAAGCTGTTGAAGAAGCTAACTATATTTGCGATTTAATTGCAGGTTATAATATTACATATCCTGTTGTATTTGACTGGGAGACAACATCAGGTTATAGAACAGAAGATTTACGCAGCAATAGTGAACTTCGTACTGCTATGAGCATAGCATTTTGTGATACTGTTAAGAGCAGGGGGTATGACCCAATGATATACATTAACAAGTATGATTATCTTAACTATGTTGATACAGATAAGTTATCATCAAACTATGATATATGGCTTGCATGGTACTGGAATGATTATTATGAAACAGGCGAATTATGGCATGAAGGTGACGATGTGCCAGATATCGGTTATAAGTACAGAATATGGCAGTACACAAGTACAGCGAGTGTTCCTGGTATAGCAGGTGGTTGTGATGTTAATATTGCATATGGAACAAGATAAAAGAATTTTGAATAAATAGATTATAAACTGGTTTATGTTAACTTATTTTTAATAATCAGCATTTTTACTGAATATTTAGTGGAAATGCTGGTTATTAAAAGTCAGTACATAGACCATTTTTTTGTTTACTTATACTCTCGTATATAATATACTGTATATAAGATTAGACTTACCTGTATACGTGAATAAAAGTATAAGAATTCTACATAAAGATATTGATTTAATAAAATTTGGTGGAAATTAATATTGTTACATAAGACAATTATATGAAAATTAAAAAATAGAAACGGAGGAATTATATGGCTGATAGCAATATTAAAAGAATTGTTCAACAGCACTAAGTATTATGCTTATATTTGGGACAGTAAGCATCACACCGGCACAACAGGTGTCGGGCAGTGGAGTACAGGAGTTAGCTGTGTCAACACGTCATTATGCTAATTATGTAAGGGTTGATAAGTGGAATGGCAGTAAATGGCAGAATATACACTATTCAGCCGATGATTCTTATGACATAGCATTAACAACAGATAATAATGGCTCATATGTATACAATGGTGTAAGATATAATATTATAAATGGCTGGGCATATAGAGCATAATTATAATATATTGTATTTTATATAATAAATAAGGTTGACAGTTGATTGTTAACCTTATTTTTATGAGATTTAATTAATCAATGTGTGTTATGAAAGTGTGTATACAAGTCGATATATTTAATGAAAGTTATTCAAGTTAGGTGAAAAACAGAAGAAAACGAGGTATAAGTATGAGAATTAAGAAACTATTAGCAGTGGTATTGGGTACTGTACTTGCCATAAGCTCATTTAGTTATACATCCTGGGCAGCTGGAGATGATAATAGTAGTTCATCAGTGGAGAAATTCCAATTTGTTCCAGGGTATGTAGCAAGTGAACTTGATGGCAATACTCCTGTATATGAAGACTATGGTATGGCAAGAACGTTAAGCGAATTGCCTGCTAGCTATCCGTCAAGTGTTGAAGATATTAAAAGCAAATATCCTGACAATCGTAATCAGAATCCATATGGAACTTGTTGGGCATTCTCAAGTCTGGGACTTGCAGAATTCGATCTGATTAATGATGGAGCAGCTGATAAGAATATAGATTTAAGCGAATTGGCATTGGCATATTATACATACAATTCTGTAACTGACCCACTTGGTGGAACAGTGGGGGATACAGCTAAATATTATAATGAAAATTCAGATTATTCATATCTTAATAGAGGCGGCAATTATCAGTATTCATCAAGAAGACTGGCTCAATGGATAGGAGCAACAGAGAATACAGTTCCTTACAGCAAAGCGAACGACACAATTAAACAAGGGCTTAGTGGTGAGTTCGCATATAGTTATAAAGATGCCCACCTTCACAATGTATATCAGATTAATATTAAAGAGAATACATCAGGTGTTAAAGAAGCAATTATGGAGCATGGTGCTGTAGGTGTTATGTATTATCATTCAGATTATAATATGTCATGGAGTAGAAAGAGTGACTGTTATACTTATTATGACACAGCTCGGGCAGGTGGTGGTCATGCTGTTATGATAGTTGGATGGAATGACAATTTTTCCAAAGATAATTTCGAGGGACTTAAACCTTCGAATGATGGAGCATGGCTTATAAGGAATAGCTGGGGTTCTTACTGTGATTATTTCTGGATGTCATATGATACGTTTTCTTTAGAGAATACAGCATGGGTATTTGATTTTGTTGCAAATGATGGCTTTGACAATAATTATCAGCTGGATGGAGGTATTGAGACTTATAGATCATCTAATGTATTATCTGGAGCTAATGTATTTACAACACAGAAAAAATCTGGAATTGATTATGAAGTATTAAAGGCTGTATCTGTATCAATGTCACAGGCAGCAGATGTAAAATATACTGTTGATATTTATACTAATCTGACCAATCTTAATAATCCACTTAGTGGAACTAAACAGGTTACAGCAACGACTACTGGTTATACACAATATGCTGGTATATATACAATAGAGTTGAGTAATCCAATTAAGCTTGCTCCGGGAACAACATATTCAGTTGTTGTAACGACAGATAAGGCAGCGCTTGATAGAGAAGATGCTACAAGTATGGCTACAGGAGAAAAACTCGAAACTATAATATGGGACAGGAGAGTTAGTCAGTTTGATGGAAAGAGTTTTTATAAAGAAGGAAATGTATATAAATACTCTCCTAATAATTTTTGTATAAAAGCATTTACATCTAATGCTAAAGAAGCTGATACTAATGTGCCTATTGAAAGTATACATGTTAATAAGGATACTATGTCATTAACAGAAGGGGAAAGTGCGACATTAACAGCAACAATTAGTCCTTCTAATACAACATTAGATAAGACAGTAAAGTGGAGTAGTAGTAATACAGCTGTGGCATCAGTAGATAGTGCAGGAAAAGTGACAGCAAAAAAAGCAGGAACAGCAGTAATCACAGCTACCAGCAGCAATGGAAAGAGTGCGAGCTGCACAGTAACAGTAAAGCAGAAAGATACATACACTGGTTTAAGAGATGTTAATGGAACGCTTACATATTTTACTAATGGACAGGCGGATAAGACATATACCGGTTTTGTAAGTTATGCAGGGAATAATTATTATGTAATAAACGGAGTAGTAGATATTTCATATACTAATGTTACATATGATGGAAAAGACTGGTTATATGTAGAAAATGGAAAAGTAAGATATGACTATACAGGTATAAGACCTAATGAAAATGGCTGGTGGCGAATAGAGAATGGTAAAGTCAATTTCGATTACACTGGAGTAGCCGAGAACGAGAATGGCTGGTGGCGAATTGAGGGCGGCAAGGTCAACTTTGATTATTATGGAATAGCACCAAATGAGAATGGCTGGTGGAAAATCGAAGGAGGCAAAGTCAACTTTGATTATTATGGAATAGCACCAAATGAGAATGGCTGGTGGCGAATAGAAGGCGGCAAAGTCAATTTCGATTATTACGGAGTAGCTGAGAATGAAAACGGCTGGTGGAAAATCGAAGGGGGCAAAGTCAATTTTGATTACACAGGAATAGCCAATAATGAAAATGGCTGGTGGCGAATAGAAGGCGGTAAAGTGAATTTTGACTTTACAGGAGTAGCCAGCAATGAGAACGGAGAATTCTATATTGAGAATGGAAAAGTAGATTTTTCAAAGAATGGTTTATATGTATATAATGGTATAAGATATAACATTGTAAATGGATGGGCATACAGGATTTAATGTTTATTTGCTTTACGTTATAAAAAGTTGTATAATCAGCAAGAATAACATTTGATAATATATGAGGAGAATTACAATGAATAAGCAGGAAGCAATTAATGCGTTAAAAGAACACAATCAGGAGCATGTAATTAAAAGACTTGAGGCTCTTGATGAAGTTTCAGCTAAGAAGCTTATTGCACAGGTTGCAAGCATAGACTGGAGTGTTGTTGAAAGCATTAATCACAAAGCAGAGGACAATTCATCTGATAGAAAAGTAGAGCCTTTGGAAGCTGTTGAGATAAAGGATATTAAAGCTAATAAGGATAAATATACTGCTAAAGGTATAGAGGCTATCAAGGCTGGCAAGGTTGCCGCAGTATTACTTGCAGGTGGACAGGGTACAAGACTTGGACTTGATAAGCCAAAGGGAACCCTTAATGTAGGTATTAATAAGGATTTATTCCTTTTCGAGCAGTTGATTAATAACTTATTAGATGTAGTTAACCAGTCAGGTGCATATGTGCCACTTTATATTATGACAAGTGATAAGAACAATAATGATACAGTAGCATTTTTTGAAGAACACAACTTCTTTGGATATGATAAAGACTATGTTAAGTTCTTTATTCAGAGTATGGCACCATCTGTTGATTATAATGGTAAGCTTTATATGGAAAGCACTGACAGTCTTGCAATGTCACCTAATGGCAATGGTGGCTGGTTTACATCACTTATTGATGCAGGACTTGATAAGGATATGGAAAGCAAGGGCATTGAATTGGTAAATGTATTTGCTGTAGATAATATTTTACAGAGAATTGCAGACCCATCATTTGTAGGTGCAACAATACTTTCAGGTGCAGATTGTGGTTCAAAGGTTGTTAGAAAATGTGCACCAGACGAGAAGGTTGGTGTAATGTGTAAGGTGAACGGACATCCTTCAATTATTGAGTATTATGAGATGTCAGAAGAACTGGCCAATATGAGAAGAGAAGATGGCGAGCTTACATATGGATTTGGAGTTATTCTTAATTATTTATTCAGCTTTAACAAGCTTGTTGAGATAGCTAACAGAAAGCTTCCATTACATATAGTAGAAAAGAAGATACCTTATATAGATGAGAATGATAACCTTGTTAAGCCAGAAACACCTAATGGCTATAAGTTTGAAAAGCTTGTTCTTGATATGGTTGAGATGATGGACAATTGTGTTCCATATGAAGTTGAACGTAATTACGAATTTGCACCTATTAAGAATAAGACAGGTAAGGATTCACTTGAAAGCGCAAGAGAATTACTAAAGGTTAATGGAATAGAATTTTAAAAGGTTTCTATCTGTACATATAATAAATGAGGCTTCCGTATAATAGGGAGGCCTCATTTATTATGTTAAGCTGATACAAATATAAAGAACGTTTGTTTGACAAATGCATAAAAAGCTGATATATTATAAATATAAAATATATTGTTTGGTAAGTTTGCTATGAATTTGGAGGACGGCATATGATATTTGTTAATAAAGAATGGGATGCAATAGATGATATAATAGTATATAGTAATTATCATAAATATTGGCAAAATAAGGAACTCAGAATTAAGAATCCGTACTTTGATGTTTTTAGTGGCAGAATACTTGATTTGAAAGAAGGAAAGCAGTCGGCGGTGAAGTATTTCTATAATTTGATTAATGAAGAGATATGTAAAGATGTAACTATATGTGTGGTTCCATCCAGTGATGCTGATAAGAAGGAAAGTGGAATAGGAATGTTAGGTGAAATGCTTGCGGCTGATGGACGTAAGAATAAAGTGTATTATTTGCAGAGAACAAAGAGTATTGATAAGCTTGCATATGGTGGATGCAGAGATAGACAAGTACATATGAAGACAATATCAACAGTAGATAGTATTGATATTAATGGAGACATAATACTGCTTATGGATGATGTCACAACAACAGGGAATTCATTATATGCCTGTAGGGAATATTGATGGAAAAAGGTGCAAAGACAGTTAAAATGTTTGCTTTAGGAAAGGCAGTATAGAAGATATGATTGTAGAGAATTGTACAATAGAAAGTAATAAATATCCTAAGGGTTTAAAAAATATTAATGATAAGCCATCAATATTATATTATAATGGTTCAATAGAATGCATTAATAAATATAAAAATATTGCAGTAATTGGAACTAGAAAAGCCTCAGAAAATGGATTGAAAATTGCATATGAAACAGGTGCATTTCTTGCAAAAAATAATATAAATGTTGTGAATGGTCTGGCATTAGGGTGCGATACAGAAGCTTTAAGAGGTGCTTTGGATAATGGAGGAAGATGCATTGTTTTGTTGCCCTGTGGGTTGGATAATATACAACCAAAGTCTAATAGAAGTTTAGCTGATAGAATAGTACAGAATGGTGGATGTCTAATAAGCGAATATGATATTGGAACACCATTAAATAAATACCAATATGTAAAAAGAGATAGATTGCAAAGTGGAATATGTCAGGGTGTATTAGTTGTTGAGGCAGAGATGAATAGTGGAACAATGCATACGGTTAAGTATGCGGAGGAACAATTTAAGAGAATAGCATGTTATAGTCATAGACTTGTGAAGTTTTCATCTGGTAATGAATATTTAGAGCAGAATAAAAATGTAAATATTTTATCTGATAGACAGCAATTAGAAGAATTTATAAAGATTATTAATTTGGAATTAACCTACACCCAGCTGACATTATTCTAATATAAGGGGGATATGTATGATATGCAGTAATTGTGGAGCAGATATTAGCAGTGAAGATACAAAGTGCCCATACTGCGGTGCTATGCAGTACGAGGCTTCAGAGAAGAAGTATATGAATGACTTATATAAGATTAACAGTGATATGGATAATCTTGATAAGAATGTAAGAAGATATGCTTTATTAAGCATAGCCAAAAGTATAGGATATGTATTGATTGGAACGGCTGCTGCTTTAGTAATAGGAGTAGCTATAGGACGTTTTGATTATAAGCAGTATAACGATTCAAGAAAAGAACGTAATGAGATTCATAAAGCTATGGATTGGTACGATGACAATTCTGCTAAACTTGATGAATTGTATACACTTCAAAGATATTCAGAAGCCAGAGATATAATAAGAAATTATGATGGGAATACAAGCCTTATGGCAAGCTGGGAACATTATAATTTTATACAGCTATATGACTGGTATTATGATGCTTTTTTAAAGGTATACGAGAATGTTAAAGGACAGGATAAAGCAGAGGTAATGGAATACCAGTTTAAGAATGGCTATAGGCATGCTCTTGACCTTGTAAATATGAAAGAAAATAAAGGCTCATATGCTAATAGAAATTATATGACTTGTTCTAAAGAGGACAGACAGATAATAGATATGTGGGTAGAGAATGCCAGAGACTACCTGGTTAATTATGCTGGATTATCAGAAGATGATATAAGGCAGCAGATAGATGAATTATATCCAGATGGTTATTATGATTATAAGCTTGGACAATCATATGAAGATAAGTATTATGAAGAATGGAGTAGAAGATGAAATGTAATAATTGTGGTGCACCGCTTCAGCTTAATCAAAAGTTCTGTCCTAATTGTGGTTCTCCTAATGAGCAGGCTTTAAAGCATGTCAATGATATGGAGAACTATGACAAGAAGTTTAATAGAACCAGAAGCAAAGTGATAAGCAATAGTAAGTGGTTTGTGAAGAATATAACACCAATTGCGGTTGTTATGTTATCTGCAATAGTTCTTGCAGCAGCTCTTATAGCTAATAATTCAATGCTGGGATATAGATTGGCGGAGAATTCCAACAAAAAGTATAACAAAGAACATAATGATGAAATTCAGATACAGCTTAGAGAGCTGCTTGATAATGAAGATTATGGAACACTTTATGAGCTGTATGAAATAGCAGACCGTATTATTATAACAGATGATTATAAATATGGCTGGAGCAGCTTCTATAGCATTTTATATGATTATCTTGAAATAAGAAGGGCAATATGTGGGATAAAAGAAGCAGAAGGCGATTCATCATCTTATTCGTGGGACGATAGTCTTAACAGAGCTGCAAGATCAATAGTGGATTTAGAGGACACTATGAACAGGCTGGTTTCCTTTGATACGAGCAGAAGTAAAGAAAGTCAGTCTTATGCAGAGAATATACTTGATAAGGTGCACTTATTTATCAAAGCTTACTGCGATTTCACAGATGACGATATTGCGAAATTGCCGGATATGAATCAGACAGAGGTGCTTACACTTCTAACAAGGAGGATATACGGATAATGCGAAAGAAAAAGTTTAATCCATTTGTGTTGTTATATATTATATCTGCAATATTGCTCATAATATCCATTGCTCCGATATCAGATACAGCAGCCGAGATATATAGAGTCAATGGAAGATATGCCGGATATGAAGAAGAGAGTCTGTTTAATGATTTTATAGAAAAAGATTATGCGGGACTTTCTAAGAAGGTTAATTATAATAAGGGTATTGGTAAAAGTATATCTGAAGATGAGAAGGATTATTATACATTTGTAGAATGTTATAATATTGCAGTTGATTATAATATGTATGTCAGGCTGGGAGATATTAATAAGGCAGATGAACTGAAAGAGCAGTTTGAGTATAATACAAAGCTGCTTCAAAGAAAGATATTTAAAGAAGCATTAGAAACAGTAAAAAATACATATATAGTTGTTTCTTGACATTGATTACTGGCTTAGGTATGTTATAATAATTACAAAGAAAGATTGGGAGGCACATATGGTTGTTTTATTAGCAGGTGGAGCTGGATATATAGGTTCACATACAGCAGTTGAATTACTTAATGCAGGACATGATGTTGTTATAGTTGATGATTACAGTAACAGTTGTCCTGAATCTATAAAGAGAGTGGAAGAGATAACTGGAAAAAGTATTGTATCTTATGAGGCTGATGTTAAAGACAAAGAAGCTATGACTAAGATATTTGCTGATAATAAGATTGATTGTGTAATACATTTTGCTGGACTTAAGGCAGTTGGTGAGTCAACAAGACTTCCAGCCAAGTATTACCGTAACAATATTGATACAACACTTACACTTCTTGAGTGTATGAAAGAAGCAGGAGTTAAGAAGATTGTATTCTCATCTTCAGCGACAGTATATGGAGAACAGAAGCCTCCATATGTTGAAACTATGCCAAGAGGTGCATGCTCTAATCCATATGGATGGACTAAGGCTATGATGGAGCAGATTCTTACAGATTGTGCTAATGCAGATTCAGAGCTTACAGTTATACTTCTTCGTTATTTCAATCCAATTGGAGCACATCCATCAGGTAAGATTGGAGAAGACCCACAGGGAATTCCTAATAATCTTATGCCTTATGTATCACAGGTTGCGGCAGGAAGAAGAGAGCAGCTTACAATATTTGGCGGAGATTACGATACACCAGACGGTACTTGTAGAAGAGATTATATACACGTTGTGGACCTTGCCTGCGGACATCTTAAGGCTGTTGAATATGCACAGTCACATAAGGGTGTTGAGATATTTAACTTAGGAACGGGAACTCCTTACAGTGTACTTGAGATAGTTAATGCGTTTGAAAGTTCAACAGGTGTTAAGATTAATTATGTGATTGGTGACAGAAGACCGGGAGATTTACCTGATTCGTGGGCTGATGCCTCTAAAGCGGCTAAGGTTCTAGGCTGGGAAGCTAAGAAGACACTTGAAGATATGTGTAAAGACAGTTGGAACTGGCAGAGCCATAATCCTAACGGATACAGACAGTAGAATATATAGCGGCGTAATATAGTGTTAATATTAATATTGCTATTACAATATCGCGATAGTTATATAATTATTGGATATTGGAGAGTGTTAATATATACTATGTGCCGGAGTTGATAGAGCATACATATTATAAAGTATAGTATGCTCTATTTTACTATAAAGGCAGGTGAGTGTATGAACTCGATTAATATTTATAATCTCACAAGAGTTAGTGATAATGAGGATTTTGCTGAGTATGAATATATTTTGTCGGGGAGAAAAGATTTTCAGAGGACAAGGATAAGAGAGAAAGAGTCACTTATTATTCTTGTAAGGGAATTGATTAAAGCTGGTGCAAGGTTAGAGGATCTGGATAACTATTTCTATTCATATACGATTGCACATATAAGCAAGGAATTTGATTTATTAAGGATTTCATCTAACAGAAAATGTATTCTTAATATAGAGCTTAAAAGTGAAGATGTAGGAGAGGACAGAATAAAGCAGCAGCTTGTAAGAAACAGATATTACTTAAGTCCTGTAACTACTAATATATATTCGTATACATTTATTCTAGATACCAATACATTATATAGATTAGAACTTAGTGATGATACATATACACTTGTCATGGCTGATTTTACAGAGCTTGTGGCTGATATAAGAATGATAAAGAAGTGTATGAAATACAATATTGAAAGTCTGTTCAAGGCTAAAGACTATCTTATATCGCCAGTTAATGCACCAGAAAGGTTTGCAAGACACCAGTATTTTCTTACGAACCAGCAGGAGGCTATGAGCAGGAAGTTCCTTAACAGCCTTATTAGTAATAGTGAAGTCAGATATTATTCAATAAAGGGTGAAGCTGGAACAGGAAAGACACTTCTTCTGTATGATACAGTGCGCAAGCTTCCCAAAGAACTATCTAAATGTATAATACATTTTGGCAGAAGGACACCTAATATAGATATATTGCAGAATACCATCAGTAACACGACAATAATAACCTCTAAAGAATTTGTCAACGAAGATAATATCAAAGATTATGATTATGTGCTTGTAGATGAAACACAGCGAATGCACGATGACCAGTTTGAGTGGCTTAAGGAATGTAATTCCGGCAGGATTATTATGTTCTATGACTGTGACCAGGTATTATCAAGGCACGAACAGTTAAGGGCAATGGACAAAAGGATAGAAGAATTATCAGAAGAGAAATATTTTCTTTCAGATAAGATAAGAACCAATCCAGAACTTGCGGAATTTGTGCGTAATTTATTCGATCTTACCAAGCACGGCAGGGGCTATGAGTATGATTGTGTAACAATTGCCTATGCCAACAGTATTAATGAATTTAAAAAACTTAAAGCATATTATAGGGCAAAGCAGTACATTTACATAGATTATGAGAAGTCATATAAAGATATGAATGAAAGATATAAGACAAGGCAGTTCAATGCCTACCGTTATATAGGAAAAGAATTCGATAAGGTGCTTACAGTTATAGATGGCAAATTCCGTTATAACGAGTACGGGGAATTAGTTGCTGATGTAGAAGACAATAATGATGATATATTAGAAAAGCTTCTGTATCAGGGGGTTACAAGAGCAAGAGATAAGCTGTGTATAATTGTACTTGATAATAAAGAAGTCTTTGAGAAGCTGCTTGAGATGAAGAGTGGAATTAACAGAGAATATATAGACTGATTAACAGGCACGAAGCCTTCCTTTTAGAATAACATATATTAAGGATATATCTTGCTTAAAGATGTATTCTTACACAAGGTATATCCTTTATATGTATATAAAGGAGGTGGTATGTCTTATGATAAAAAGTCCGAAATTTACACATAGCAAGAAGGACAATAATAAAGCACAGGGCAGAAGTACACATTTAACAGCTATTGTTGTATCGCTTGTTCTTAGTATAATAATGATTACCATAAGCGTGTTTAACGTAAGTGCAGTTGTGATAGATGTGAGTAGTCACGATGGTCTGATAGACTGGAACAGGATAGAGGAGCATATAGAAGGTGTCATAATAAGAATTGGTTATGGTAATGATATTGAAGGACAAGATGATAAGCAGGCAATCCGTAATATGAATGAATGTGAGCGGCTTGGAATACCTTATGGTGTGTATATATACAGTTATGCACTTACAAGTGATGAAGTGACATCGGAGATTAATCATACACTAAGAATGTTGCAGGGGCGAAGTCCTGTCCGTGGCGTATGGTTTGATATGGAAGATGCAGACGGATACAAGGAGAGTAATGGACTTGATGTATACAAAGATGGTGAGCTTTTAACGGATTTTTGTATACAATTTATTGAAGCTATGGATAAAGAAGGCTATACGACAGGCGTATATGCTAACTATAATTATTATAAAAATGTACTGAATTTGGAGCGGCTTGCGAATACCAGAGGTTTTAATATGTGGCTTGCACACTGGGGTATAGAAGAACCTGGTATGGATTGTATGATGTGGCAGTTTGGAGCATACTTAATAGATGGGCACGAATTTGATGGCAATATATTTTATGCAGATTACAGCTCACCATTTAAAGATAGACCAGATACAGACGATAACGGAGAGAATATAGAACGTATAGATAAAGCTGTTGGAAGTTCTGCAATTGAAGCAGTAAATGTTGATACCAATGTAAATGTAATCTACAGGGCACAGATTAGAGGCAGTTACTGGCTTCCTGAGGTAGTTAATGATGAAGATTATGCAGGAATACAGGGGACTGGAATAACTGGAATAACCTTATCAACTGATAAAGGTTATGCTGTATACAGAGTATATGCCGGTGGCAGGTGGCTTTCATATGTTGACAGCAGAAATTCAGATATTAATGACTATTATAATGGTTATGCAGGAAATGGAGCTGAGATTGAGGCGGTTGAAGTGTATTATTATACACCGGCATCATTGCTTATAAATGAAGCGACACCATATGCAACATTAAAAGACGGAAGATATCATTATGCGTACTACAGGGTAAGCAGAAAGAATATGGATTATTATTCTTATCAGACAGACAATGAAACAGACAATGGACAGGACGGTTATGCAGGTATTATAGGCAGGAAGATAGACCGGTTCCAGATAATTATAAAATAAATATTTATGGATACAGAATATTTGGCATAATATTTACAATATTGGCAATATTATAAGATGATAAGTCAGTACATTCTTTATAAGAAGTGTTCTGGGGTGTGCTGACATAGTATTGTATAGGCCAGGATTTTTATGAAAGGTCAGGAATATTGTAAAGGAGTCAGCACATATATGAGTGAAGATAGTGATAATAAAGATGGACAGGTTGTGCTTGAGGATAAAAATGGAAAGAAGATTAAGCTAATTACAATAATAGGTGAAATAGAGGGACACGATAATCTTCCAGCTGCAAGCAAGACAACCAAGTATGAACATCTGCTTCCACAGCTTGCTGCGGTAGAAAATGATGATACAATAGGTGGAGTATTATTTTTAATGAATACGGTCGGAGGAGATGTAAGTGCAGGGCTTGCATTGTCCGAAATGATTGCGTCAATGCACAAGCCAACGGTATCTCTTGTTATAGGAGATTCCCACAGTATAGGTGTTCCTCTTGCTGTAAGCACAGATTATTCATTTATTGTTCCAACAGCTACAATGATAGTACATCCGGTGAGAATGAATGGAAATATAATAGGTGCAAGACAGACTTATGATTATTTTGAACGCATACAGAAAAGGATTGTCTCATTTATTGCAAGAAAAAGCGACACAAAAGAAAAAGAAGTAGAGAATATGATGATGAATACAGAAATGCTTACAAAGGATCTGGGAACAATTCTTGTAGGAGAAGATGCAGTGAAAGCCGGGCTTATTAATGAAGTAGGCGGAATAAGCCACGCATTCAATAAGATAAAAGAGCTTATGAATAAAGAAGAGTAAATAGAAGAACAATAAAGATATGCAGAATAGTAAACATATGCAGAAATGAGGATTATGATGACACAAAGCACACAGCCAGATAACAAATGTAATATATGCCCAAGGCGTTGTAATATTGACAGAACACATAATAAAGGTTATTGTCTTATGAATGATAAAATTATGGCGGCAAGGGCTGCACTTCATATGTGGGAAGAACCCTGCATATCAGGAGAGCGTGGAAGTGGTGCTATATTCTTTTCGGGCTGTACATTAAGATGTGTATTCTGTCAGAATCACGATATAGCTTCTGCAAAGGTTGGAAAGGAATTATCTGTAGATGAGCTGAGCGATGTTATGCTTCGTCTGCAGGATAATAAGGCTGATAATATTAATCTTGTAACGCCAACACATTTTACAATTCCAATAATAAAGGCAATAGAAAAGGCAAGAAATAAAGGACTTAGAATACCGGTTGTATACAATACAAGTGCATATGAAAATGTTGAAACATTAAGAATGTTAGACGGCATAGTGGATGTATATCTGCCGGATTTTAAATATATGGACAGCAGGCTTTCACAGCAGTATTCATATGCTGCTGATTATACAGAAACTGCGAAGAAAGCATTAGAAGAAATGATAAGACAGACAGGTAAGCCGGTATTCTTTACAGCAGAAGATGAACTCGTAAAAGAGGGGTATGTTGAAGAGCAGATTATGAAGAGAGGTGTCATAGTAAGACATCTTCTTCTGCCTGCGTGTGTGAAAGACTCCAAGGCTGTAATCAAGTACCTGTATGATACATATAAAGATGACATATACATAAGCATTATGAACCAGTACACACCGATAAACAGAATTAAGGAATACGATAATCTTAACAGGAGGGTCACTAAGAAAGAATATGATGAGGTTGTAGATTATGCCATTGAATTAGGTGTTGTCAACGGCTTTATACAAGAGGGCGGTACAGCAGATGAAAGCTTTATTCCAGAATTTGATTATACTGGATTATTATGATAAAGTATAAGACAGTTGAAATGGAGGCATATTATGCGATGTGAGAGTGGTAACCCTTGTATTATGGGGTGTAACAGGATAGAAAATGGATATAATTTTGCTTATGATTGTAGTACGGATACGGATATAAAACTATGCTTTTTTGATAGGGATACTCTTGAATTAAAAGAGGAAATTCCGTTAAAAAAAAGAATGGGGACAGTACATTCTGTATGTGTGTGTGATGATAATATAGAGAGAATGCTGTATTGTTATAAGGCTGATGATGAATATATTGTCGATCCTTATGCCAAGGCGGTTACAGGCTGTGAAGTATTTGGAGTTGAGCAAGAAAATACATTACATTTAAGTCCGGTAAAGCTTGAAAGCTTTAATTGGGAAGGTGATGTGCCACTGCATCTGCCATATAATGACTGTGTTTTTTATAAGCTTAATGTGCGTGGATTTACAAAAAGCAGGTCATCAAAGGTAAAGGCAAAGGGGACATTCAGGGGGATTGTAGAGAAAATACCATATCTTAAGGAACTTGGTATTACTACGCTTGAATTTATGCCGGCATATGAATTTGATGAGGCATACAGATTTCCTCAATTCATAGACAGCAGTGAATATTTAAGATATGGTGTGATAAAAGGAAGCATTTATAATAATACTGTTACTAAAAAGGCAGAAAAGCTTAACTGCTGGGGCTATACCAAGGCATTTTATTATGCACCTAAGGCATCTTACAGTATACCAGCAGAGGATAATATTAGTGAAAAGGCAGGTAAATATAATGATTACACGACAGAATTCAAGAATATGGTAAAATGCCTGCATAATAACGGAATTGAAGTTGTGATGGAATTCTTCTTTGACGGTGTTAAAACGGCATATATTCTTGACTGCGTGAGGTACTGGGTAAGGGAATACCATATAGACGGAGTGCACCTGTACTGTGATGAACATTCCCTAAATGTGCTGGCAGCAGATCCACAGCTTGCAGATACAAAGATAATTACTGTCGGCTGGAATTCAGACAGGGGTACATATAAGCATATGGCAAGCTGTAATAATGATGCACAGAATACGATAAGGCGTTATTTAAAAGGTGATGAGGATATGTTAAGACCATTTATTAATATGGCAGGTGCTAATCCATATAATGCTGCGGTTATCAATTATGTGGCAAGTAATAATGGCTTTACACTGTATGATCTGGTGAGCTACGACCGCAAGCATAACGAGCTTAATGGCGAGAATAATAGAGATGGTGAGAATTATAATTTCAGCTGGAATTGCGGCGAAGAAGGCAGTACGAGAAAGCTTAAGGTAAGACAGTTAAGAATTAAGCAGATTAAAAATGCTCTTGTTATGGTTATATTATCGCAGGGTACGCCGCTTATTCTTGCGGGAGATGAATTTATGAACACCCAGCAGGGAAATAATAACCCTTATTGCATAGACAGTGAGCTTTCGTGGGTGAACTGGAGAACAAGCAATGATTCAATGCAGATATTGGAATGGACTAAGAAGCTTATTGCCATAAGAAAGAAATATGGTATTCTTCACAGCAGGGAAAGTCTTTCGTTAAGTGACTCCAAATCATTAGGCTATCCAGATATGTCATATCACGGAGGCAATGCGTGGTATGCTGATATGGAGAATTATTGCAGGCAGATAGGAATTATGTATTGCAATTCCTACTCAGATGATAAGTCGAGAAGTCTTATATACATAGCTTATAATATGCACTGGGAAAAGCACAATCTTGCCCTGCCAAAGGTTGAGGGAAACAATGGCTTTAAGATAATAGCAGCCACGAATGATGGGCAGGATAAAGCGTTTATTGATAAAGAAGCAAGAAGCGTATGCGTACCAGAAAGAAGCATAGCAATCCTTGTAGCAGAATATCAAGAAAAGAAAAAAGCCAGAATTACAAGAAAAGATATTAAAAGTTATAATATCCGGGAAGGGAAAAGTTAAAATGGATTACACAAAGCTTAATGAATTAAAGAGTCAGTATGGAGATTATGAGGAAGTATTTAATTCAGGAGATTATGATAAAGCGGCAGATATACTTATGAAGGTGTTAGATGTCATAGAGCTTGAATACGAAGATAAAAGAAAAGCTGGTATGCTGGATAATGACCTTAATGTAAGAAATTCAGAAGGTACGGATACAATATGGCTGTGTACTAATCATATTATGGAATATTATATATATGCGTGCTATTTTGAGCCACAGGAAGAAATACTTATGCCAGAGCTTCCAATTGCAGAATATTACAGGACTTATGCTGATTTATGCGTGAAGCTTCAAAAGTACAAGAGGGCAGAAGATGCCTACAAGAAAGCACTATGCTGGAATCCGGTTGATTTGGATTCATATCTTGGGCTTGCAGAATGTTACAAATACCTTAATATGATGTCAAGATATTTTGATGTGACTAAGCAGGCATATAGATTTTGCTGTACAAGGGCAACTATGGCAAGGTATTACAGAAATATGGGCTTTTATTACCTTTCATCATACAATACAGATATGGCGAAGGCGTGCTACACATACAGTAATATCTATTACCACACAGATAATGCAGATTCAGAGCTTAATTATATAGAAAATGCACTTAAGGAAGCCAAAGATAAGGGCGTAACTAAGGATGATAAAGAATATGATATCCGCACAATGCAGGCAATGTTTGATAAAGAAAATGTTGAGCCGGGCCCGGACTCTAAGACGATCGGTATTGTATACAGGGTTGGAGAGTTAATGCTTAAGGATAAGGAATATGCACTTGCAAAGGATTGTTTTTCTATTGTATATGATATAACTAATGAACAACAGCTTGAAGGAGTACTTGCAGAGTTAGACAGATGTCTTGAAAATGCGTAATTTATGAATTAATGTTATGAATTAAAATCGTTATGTGCACAAAGCAGGAACAGAAATGATGATTAAAATGGAGAAGAATATGGATTTAAAAAACAAGTATGACAGCATAATATTTGACCTTGACGGAACATTATGGAACTCATCAAAGCCTATATGTGAAGCGTGGAATATTATATTAGACAGACATAAAGAGATAGTAAGAGAGCCTATAACAATAGAAGAACTGGGACAGTGTATGGGACTTCCTATGTATGATATTGCGGCAAAGCTGTTTCCTGATGAGAAGGAAGAAGTAAGAAATGCACTTATGGACGAGCTGTGCGAATTTGAAAATGGATATCTTGAAAAGATGGGTGGAGTGTTATTTCCAGAGCTTGAGGCAACACTTAAAGAGCTTAAGACAAAATATCCATTGTATATAGTAAGCAACTGTCAGGACGGATATATTGAAGCATTTATAAAGGCACATAAACTTGAAAAATATTTTAGTGATACAGAGTGCTGGGGCAGAACAAGAGCACCAAAGGCAGTAAGCAACAGAACACTTATAGAAAGAAATAATCTTAGCAATCCGGTATATGTCGGTGATACAGCAGGTGATGCCAATGCGGCAAGGGAAGCTGAAATAGACTTTATATATGCCGAGTATGGTTTTGGTGAAGTTGAACCTTCTTTATATGTTGGGGTAATAGACAGCTTTAAAGAGCTTAAAGATATTCTTTTGTAATTATATTACCTGAAAAGTAATCTTGAGTGGCTAAAGACTATATTAAAAAAAATTCTGCTATAATTATTTTATGTATTAATATTAAGGTATTATATATTTTGTACGATATATTATTCGTAAATAATAAGCCGTAAGCTTATACGGCTGACCAATGAAATATATAATAACACGGATGTTAAATATACGCTACGGATGGCACTTTTTATCAGTGCCATCTTTTTTATGTAATAGGTAATTCCGATAGAATTCCCTATTACATAAAAGGCACTATGTGCCGATAATGCGCACTCGCACGAAGATGTAGTATGTCGCAAGCGACCGCACTCGGCGCGAGAATGTGCTTTGCACATTCTTTTTTTAAATGTCCAGGGAGGTAAGTATGAATACACAAGATAAACAGATTAACTCAGCAGTAAATAGCTGCCGTATGGCATTGTACAACAATAATAAAGCCAAAAGCACTAATAAAACTACAAGACTTATCAATAATCTTTTTAAAAAGTACAGAAAAGATGACACCGAAAATGAAAATGAGGATGAGAACACAAAGCTTGATACATTATCAATAGGTTTGCAGTTAAAGGAAGCGGTTGATTCTATATTTGACCCGACAACCGGAATGAGTGAAGAAGAAAAAAAGAAATTCGTACAGAAGCTGTACCGTAAGTTAGAGTCAGGTAAGAAGCTTAGTGCAGATGAAATGCAGTATTTAAGAAAGAATGACCCTGTGACTTACGCCAAGGCGGCAAAGGTTCAGGTATTAAGAGAGTCGTTAAAGAAACAACTTAAAAGTGCTACGTCAAAGGAAAAAGCGGCAGACATATATACACAGGCTATGTCAAGAATAAGTGAGGATGACCCAGCCAGGAAAGAAATTATGGCAGCATATGATGATGTATATAAGGAGTTCAGAAAGTCTGACGAGTATAAAGCACTTCCTAATACAGAGAAAGAGGCAAAGGAAAAGGCAGCTAATAATAAAAATAAAAATGCACAGGGCTGGGAAGAAAAAGAAGATGATGATACAGAAATGTCAGTTGGAGAAATTGATGTAGTTGAGAAATTGATGTAGTGGAAAAATTTGATGTAGTTGAGAAATTGATGTAGTGGAAAAATTTGATGTAGTTGAGAAATTAATGTAGTGGAAAATTTAATTTTTGGGGTTGACGTATTGGTTAGTTAGTGCTATCATAACTTCAACATTTTAATACACTAAAGTCTGCGAACAAGATAGTACTTTATGAAGGAACATTACAGAGAGCTGGCGGTGATGGAAAGCCGGTATGGGAGTCATAAAGGAATGGGCTTGGGAGATGCACAGATTAACAGCATAACAGCCTAGTAGTCTGTGACGTGTCCTCACGTTATAGAGGGAGGATATAATAGTATCCGATAATGAGATAAGTATATTTTAATAACATTATATGTATAACGGTTTATAATTATATTATAATTATAACACTGTATATGATTGCCATATATGCTGTATATACATATAATAGTAATATGAATTATTCGGTTTCACTTAAAGGCTTGTAAAGCATTTGATGTGTATATAATATGCACAGCATAAGTGATATAATATATTATGATATGTAGTTGAATGTACTTGTGAATAAGGGTGGCACCACGAGATTTATCGTCCCTGACAGGAATGTCCTGTCGGGGACTTTTTTGTGTGATAGGAATATCTGTTTACATAATAAGTTATAAGCGATAAGAAAAAGTCTGATATCTGACAGGAAGATTAATAAGAAGTGAGGATTGGTGTATGAGAAGATTAAAAGCATACAAAAAGACAGTAAGTATTGTTAATGAATCAGCTATTGAGCTTTATAAGGGGCTTGGAAGAGAAAAGAAGGGCTTTCTTATGGAGAGTAATGATAAGGAAAATGGCAGATACACATTTATGGGAGTTGACCCACAGGAGATTATCCAGTCAGATAAGGACAGTCTTGTAATTACTAAATCAGACGGAAGCAGGGAAGTAAGAAAAGGTAATCCGCTTGTAAGATTAAAGGAATATTTCGATGAATTTGAAATAATAAAAGATGCAGAAGAACTTGAATTCATGGGAGGACTTGTTGGAAGTCTTGGATATGATTATATAAGATATACAGAGAATCTCCCAGATGATAATGAAGATGAGATAGGCATAGAAACAATACAGCTTATGTTAGCTTCAAAGTTCATAGCAATCGACCACGAGGCAGAGACATTTACAGCAGTAGTTCTTGATGAAGATAGCAAAGAAGGCAGAGCAAGAGCATTAAAGGAAGCTGAGGAACTTATAAAGACAGCAAGAGAAGGCGTTGGTAAATATCATAACGAAGAGATTGATATGGAGCTTGATGGCCAGATTGTGAAAAAATCGGACACGATAGATGAATACAGCCAGAAGGTTGAGAAGATTAAGAATTATATAAAAGAAGGACACATTTTCCAGACAGTATTATCACAGAGATGGACAGTCAAGACAAAACAGACAGGTTTTAATCTTTACGAGAAGTTAAGAAAGCTTAACCCATCACCATACCTTTATTATTATAATTTTGGGGATTTTGAAATAATAGGAAGCTCACCAGAGATGATAGTAAAGCAGACAGATTCTAAAGTATATACCTGTCCTATAGCTGGAACAAGAAGACGTGGGAGAACTAAGGAGGAAGATATAGCATTAGAAGATGAGCTTCTTAGTGATGAGAAGGAAAGAGCAGAACATGTAATGCTTGTTGATCTTGCAAGAAATGACTGTGGTAAGATAAGTGAGTTAGGTTCAGTGAGAGTTTCAAAGTTTATGAATGTGCAGAGATACTCACACGTAATGCATATAGTATCGTTGGTAGAGGGAAGAAGAAATGGAGAATATCATCCTCTTGACCTTGTATCATCATTCCTTCCAGCAGGTACATTAAGCGGAGCACCTAAGATAAGGGCTATGGAGATTATAGATGAATTGGAAACTGTAAGACGAGGTCTTTATGGAGGAGCAACAGGTTACCTTGATTTTGGCGGTAATATGAATTTCTGTATTACAATAAGAACTATGATAAAGAAAGGTGACTATGTATATCTTCAGGCAGGAGCTGGAATTGTAGCAGACTCTAAGCCAGAGCTTGAATATATGGAGTGCTGTAATAAAGTTATGGCACTTGCCAAGACACTTGTTAAGGAGGAACAGTTATGATTCTTTTAATTGATAATTACGATTCATTTACATATAATCTTTATCAGTTTATAGGTATATTTAACAATGATATAAAGGTAGTAAGAAATGACAAGATAACAATAGAGGAGATTGAAGCGTTAGATCCAGAGTCAATAGTTATATCTCCCGGACCTAAGAGCCCTTTAGAGGCAGGCATAAGTGTTGAGGTGATAAAGCATTTTACAGGCAGGAAGCCAATACTTGGTATATGCCTTGGACATCAGAGCATAGGCGTTGCATTTGGTGCAACAGTTTCATATGCCAGGCAGTTAATGCACGGCAAGCAGTCAGAGGTTATTCATAATGGAAGCAGTATATTTGAAGGAATTCCATCACCTGTAAAGGTTGCAAGATATCATTCACTTGCGATTATAGAGGGTACACTTCCAGATGAGCTTGAGGTAATTGCAAGAACTGATGACGGAGAGATTATGGCAGTTAAGCATAGGAAATATCCGGTTGTCGGTTTACAGTTCCACCCTGAATCAATATATACTGAACACGGAAAAAGAATGATAGAGAATTTTGTTAATGGCAATATCTGACTGATAAATGTGTAGAAATGGAGATAATATGATTCTTGACGTTATTGTAGAAGATAAGAAGAAAAGACTTGTAGAACAAAAAAATGCTATAAGTGAAGAGGCTATGAAGCAGGAAGCACTTAATTTAAAAAGACAGAGCATAAGCTTTTATGATGCCTTAAGAAAGCAGGGTTTATCAATAATAGGAGAGTTTAAAAAGGCTTCTCCAAGCCACGGAAAGATGGATAATAAGATAGACCTGACTGAAAGAATAAGACAATATAGTGAGAGTGCAGATGCTATATCGTGTCTTACAGAGGAAGATCATTTTAATGGAAGCACAGAATATCTTAAGCAGATCAGAAGCCTGACTAATCTTCCGATTATAAGAAAAGATTTTATAATTGATGAATACCAGGTATATGAAGCTAAAGTTATAGGTGCAGATGCAATTCTTTTGATAGCCGCAATACTTGATGATAAGACATTCAAGAAGTTATATGATCTGGCATACAGTCTTGGACTTGATGTGCTGTGTGAAGTTCACGATGCGGAAGAAATGCAGCGTATGATAAATCTTGACGTTAAGATTATTGGAATTAATAACCGTAATTTAAAGACATTTGAAGTTAATCTTAATACAACTAAGAAGCTTTCAGATATGGTGACACCTAAGATGAGAGAAGAAGGAAAGATTCTTGTATCTGAGAGCGGGGTGGAAGGCAGTGAAGATGTTAAGCCGCTTGCTGACAGCAGGGCAGATGCGTTGCTTTGCGGAACAGTGCTTATGGAAGCACTTAATCCTAAAGAGCTTATAAGAGAATTTAAAGATACATACGATAAGGAGCTTTTAAAGGCAAAAAAATAGCTTCTCCTGTTGAAGTGAAGATATGCGGGCTTACAAGTGAAGCAGACGCGGGACTTCTTATAAAATATGGTGCTGATTATGGCGGTGTTGTTGTATTTTATCCAAAGAGCAAAAGAGATGTAACGATAAAAGAAGCTAAGATAATAGTTGATATATTGAAAAAATCAGACATAAAAGCTGTAGCTGTTACAGTGTCACCAACAGTGGAACAGTTGTATAAAATACAGGAAGCAGGTTTTAATTATATTCAAATTCACGGCACACTTGAAAAGGCTGTATATGAGGCAGACACAATTCCAATTATAAGGGCAGTTAATATATCAGATAGCAATAATGCAGATAAAACTGACGACATAATTAATACAGTTAAGGAACAGGTTGATGAATGTCAGAAGCTTGATAAAGTTGCAGGAATACTGCTTGATGCAGGTGTTCCAGGTTCAGGTAAGACGTTTGACTGGAACAGTATTAAAGAGCTTGAGATAACAGAAAAGAAGTTATTTCTTGCAGGAGGTCTTAACAGTGGCAATGTTGCGGCGGCAGTTAAATGCGTACAGCCTGATGTTGTTGATATAAGCTCTGGTGTTGAATATGAAGATGTGCTTATTAAAGGCAAAGATGAAAGTAAAGTCAAAGCATTTATAAATACTGTTAATAATTAACAGTGTAGATTTATGGTATAAAGCCAGAAAAGCTTATCAAAGCTTGCTGGGTGTAATATTTAATTAAAGGAAAAGAGGAACAATTATGCAGGATAACAGATATTATGGAGAGTTTGGCGGACAGTATGTGTCTGAATCATTGATGAATACACTTAATGAGTTAGAGAAGGCATTTGATGAGGCTATTAAAGATCCTCAGTTCATAAAAGAATATATGTACTATCTTAAAGAGTATGTAGGAAGAGAAACACCTTTATATTATGCAGAGAGAATAAGCGAGAAGTATGGAGCTAAGATATATCTTAAAAGAGAGGATTTAAACCATACAGGAGCACATAAGATTAACAATGTTATAGGTCAGATACTTCTTGCTAAGAGAATGGGAAAGACTAAGGTTATAGCTGAGACAGGAGCTGGACAGCACGGCGTTGCAACAGCTACAGGAGCAGCACTTTTTGGAATGGAATGTACAGTGTATATGGGTGCTGAAGATATAGAAAGGCAGTCACTTAATGTATTCAGAATGGAAATGCTTGGTGCAAAGGTTCAGGCAGTAACGACAGGAAGTGCAACACTTAAGGATGCAACTAACGAAGCTATAAGAACGTGGGCTGAGAGAGCGGAGGATACATTTTATATAATCGGTTCAGCAGTAGGCCCTCATCCATATCCTAAAATGGTTAAAGAGTTCCAAAGAATAATATCAACAGAGGCAAGAAGACAGATATTAGAAAAGGAAGGACGACTTCCTGATGCAGTAGTTGCCTGTGTTGGCGGCGGTTCTAATTCAATAGGAATGTTTGCTGATTTTATAGATGATAAAGATGTAAAGCTTATCGGTGTTGAGGCAGGTGGACTTGGAATAGATACAGGAAAGCACGCTTCTGCTATGGCACTTGGAGAACCGGGCGTTCTTCATGGAATGAAGTCATATTTATTACAGGATGAGGCTGGTAATATCAAGCTTGCCCACAGTATATCAGCAGGTCTTGATTATCCGGGTGTAGGTCCAGAACATGCATATTTAAGAGACTCAGGAAGAGCAGAATATGTATCAATTACAGATGCTGAGTGTATGGATGCGTTAATGGAACTCTGCCGGATGGAAGGTATTATTCCAGCAATCGAGAGTGCCCACGCACTTGCCCATGTATTCAAAATGGCACAGGGAGAGTACAAGGGAAAGCTTATAGTAATGTGTCTTTCAGGACGTGGCGATAAGGATGTTCACACAGTAAAGAAATATCTTAATGGAGAGGAGACTAACAAATAATGAATAGAATAGAAGAAAAAATGACAGTCTTAAAGAATGAAGGAAGAAAGGCATTTATCACATATACAACAGCAGGGCTTCCAGATATGGAAACAACTAAGAAGATTATGTTCGCACAGCAGGAGGCAGGCATAGATGTTATGGAGCTTGGAATACCATTTTCTGACCCTGTAGCAGACGGACCAGTTATTCAGGCAGCATCTTATGAAGCAATACAGAAGGGTGCAACCTTAACAAAGATATTTACACTTATGAAAGAGGTAAGAAAAGAAGGACTTACTACACCTGTAGTGTTTATGATGTACTATAATACAGTTTACCATTACGGACTTGAAGAATTTGTCGAAATGTGTGCAGAGTGCGGAGTGGATGGTCTTATTATACCAGACCTTCCATATGAGGAGCAGAAAGAGATTAATGCAGTGCTTGCAGAAAATGAGGCTGCACCAATTCTTATACAGCTCGTATCACCGGTATCTAAGCAGCGTATACCTATGATTGTTAATAATGCAAGAGGCTTTGTATACTGTGTATCACAGATGGGTGTTACAGGTAATGGTGCTAATTTCCATAAGCAGATAAGAGAGTATCTTTTGGAAGTTAAGAAGAACAGCCCTGTTCCGGTTATGATGGGATTTGGAATAAGAACAGCCGGGGACGTAGAGCCACTTGAGGATATTATTGATGGTGCAATTGTTGGTTCACATTTTATCACTCTTATGAAAGAGAATAATTATGATGAAAATGTTATCAAAGAATATATAAGCTCTTTCAAGAAGGAGATGAATGAGTAAATATGGTTGTTAGTCTTGTAAGAACAGCGATACAGACAAAATGCAGATATGATAATGCCAGAATGACAGGAAATTATGAATGTGCGTATGCACTTGGTATTTTAACAAGTCAGGAGGGTGTTGAACCAGAAGGCACAATAACTGAATTAAAAAGCGTGTATGATAAGGTTATAAGTGGTATTTCAGCTATCCAGACTGACGATAAGAAGATACAGCAGTTAATTGCAATAACGTCTGATTATGAGGTTACAGATAAGTTTGATGAGCAGATGAATGAACTATATCATATGGGATACAACGATAAGAATATTTAAGCAGGTCTTGACTTATTAGGGTATATGAGGTATATTCTACAAATGTAATTAATTTATGAAGGATAGGTGGATGTTAACGATGACAGAATTGGTTAAGGTTGCAGACATTAACAAAGCACATAAGAATCCAATAGCTGAATTAGTTCAGATGGCATGTAAGTTTGACAGTCATATTGAGATTGAGGGCGAAGGAAAAAACATTAATGCAAAAAGTCTTATGGGGATTATGGCATTTGGATTAAAGGAAGGCATCGAGGTTAAAGTTACAGCTACTGGCAGTGATGAGAGTAATGCCACCGATGCAATTAGGAACTTTTTAACTTGTAATGATTAATTTATGGAGGATTTGATCATGGAAACTAAGGACATTTTTGGTAACGAGGCTAAGACAGAAGTTAAGACAGCAAAGAGTGCAGATGTTAAGAAGACCACTACAAGAAAGACACCTGCAAAGGCAGCAGCAAAAGAAACTGTTAAGGAAACCAAGAAAGAAGCAGCTAAGACTGTTGAGACAGTAAAGAAGGCAGCCGGGGAAACTAAGGCAGCAGCCAAGAAGGTTGAAGCTGAGGTAAAGGCAACAGCTAAGAGTGTAGAGGCAGAAGTTAAGACAGCAGTTAAAAAGACAGCTTCTAAAGCAGCAGCTAAGACAACTAAGACAGCAGCTAAGGCTGTTAAGGAAGTAAAGGCAAAGAAGCCAGCCACTAGAAAGACAACTAAGGCAGCTAAGAATACTTTTGATAAGGAGTTATTCTTCCAGTATGCTAATAAACAGGTTGATGAGGAAACTCTTGTTGCAAGAATAGTTGAAGATGCTAAGGAACAGAATGTAGAGATTAAGGAACTGAAAATGTACTTAAAGCCAGAAGATAATGCATGTTACTATGTTGCTAACGGCAATGTTGCAGGACGTGTTAATCTCTATTAATTCCAATTGATACATAATGTTAAAGGACTGTGGTGTATGTATGATGCCACAGTCATTTTTTTCTTTATAAAGAATTTTAAAAGAAAACATTTTGAAAAAATTGTCGAATTGATGTATAATAATACCCAAGTTGGTAAAGTAAAGTACACAGAAATGAGGAGTTATATGTTTGAAGTTAATGAAAAAGTTGTTTATGGAGTTGTAGGTGTATGTGAGATTGAACAGATAGGCACACCACCTATAAAGGGAATTGACAAAGATTATTATTTTCTTCAGCCTGTATATGACACTAAAGGTATTATATATTCGCCAGTTGAGAATAACAAAGTTATGATTAGGAGCATAATTGGAAAGGATGCCTGTATCAAGCTTATTGACCGTGCTAAGAATTGTAAGAAAGATGAGGCACTCAATGAAAAGATTCACCCATCCAGGTATGATGAGATGGTTAAATCACAGGACGTTATACAGCTTATGCACCTTGTAAGAGCTTTGTTTAACATAAAGAATGACAGAGCGAAGGAGTTAAGGAGAATGAAGTCGGCAGACAATCGTATGCTTGCAACAGCTAGAAAGCTTCTTTACGGAGAGATAGCAGCGGTTATGGATGAGGACTACACTGCAATGTCAGAGCAGATGGACAATTATCTGTCAGTGCTTTGATTTTAATCAGAGAAATCCTGTTTGATTAAATAATATATTTTATCCAGTGTTTTAGATAAATGTAATTAATGGTAACATTCAATGATTGCATTTTATCAATAACACTGGCTTTTTTATTTTAAAACATATATAATAATATTATTATGATAGAGCTTGATTTCGTGAATTGATAATTGACATTTTTTTAACATATTGCTATTATAGTGCAATACGCATAAAAGCAGGGACTGATTACGGCATAATTTAGTCAGACTTTTATTGACAATTAAATATTCACATAGTATGTAATAAGCTATTGTTATGGCTTGGCATATGTGAACAGCTTTATTAGCTCATATTAAATCAGGGAGGTTAGCAGTGAAGGACGTTAGGGTTATTGAAGTGAAAAAAAGCGTGTTTGAAAGCAACGATGAACGTGCCGCTCTTTTAAGAAAAGATTTAAAAGATAAAGGTGTATTTCTTTTAAATCTTATGTCATCACCGGGGGCAGGAAAGACAACAACTCTTACAAGAACGATTGAACAGTTGAAAGATGACTTAAGAATAGGCGTTATGGAGGCTGATATTGATTCAGATGTTGATGCAATAACAATTGCTGAGACAGGTGCTAAAGCAATACAGCTTCATACTGGTGGAATGTGTCATCTTGATGCTGATATGACAAGACAGGGAATTGATGAGCTTGACGATAGTGATATTGATCTGGTAGTTCTTGAGAATGTCGGCAATCTTGTCTGCCCGGCGGAGTTTGATACAGGTGCGGTAAAGAATGTTATGATTCTTTCGGTACCAGAGGGTGATGATAAACCGCTTAAATATCCCCTTATGTTTTCAGTGTGTGATGTTGTGCTTATCAATAAGATTGATGTTATGGAATATTTTGATTTTGATATTGAACAGTGCAGGGAATATATCAGAAGAAGAAATCCTGATGCTAAGGTAATACCTGTCAGTGCCAAGACAGGTGAAGGAATATTAGAATGGACAGACTGGTTAAAGAACCAGATTATTGAATGGAAAGAAGCATAATCATAATGAGCATAATTATTTAACGTGAGCAACGAAGATAAAAGCCTTTATAAGGTGGAAAGGACAATTTATGGGTAAAGAAGAATTTAAAAATCCTCATCCGGAACTTCCGGTAAGAGAGCCAATACTTAAGCTTGGCAAGATGATAACAGACAGAGTGCCAATTAAGCTTGGCTTTGAAAAATTAACAGCAGATAGTCCGGAATACTGGGGACTTGCACCAATATGTACAGATGAACAGGCCAATATAGCATTAAAAATGGGTGTCCGTAAACCTAAGACACTTAAGCAGATGGTGCAGATTACAGGAATGGACGAGAAAGAACTTGAAAAGCAGCTTGAGCAGATGTCTTTTAATGGTCTTTTGGAATATAACTGGGAAAATCCACAGCACGAGAAGCAGTATGTTCTTCCAATGTTCGTACCAGGAAGTGCTGAATTTACTAATATGAATTCCACAGTTCTTGAAGAACATCCAGAGATGGGACGTTTCTTTGAGAGAATGAGCCGTCTTCCATTGGAAAAGATTACTCCTATGGTGCCACCAGGGGGTGCAGGAATTGGTATGCACGTTATTCCGGTAGAGAAAGCTATTGATATGAATAACGAGGCAATATCTTTAGAGAAGATATCATACTGGCTTGATAAGTATGATGGCAAATATGCAGCAAGCCCATGTTCATGCCGTAAGTCAAGAAAGACTTATGATGAAGGCTGTGCAGATGATCCAGAGGATTGGTGTATAGCTGTTGGTGATATGGCTGATTATGTTGTTGAAACAGGCAAGGGCGGTCATTATATCACTAAGGAAGAAGCACTTGAGATATTCAAGAAGGCTGAAGACAATGGTTTTGTTCACCAGATTACTAATATTGACGGACAGGACAAGATATTTGCTATATGTAACTGTAATGTTAATGTCTGTTATGCACTTAGAACATCGCAGTTATTTAACACACCTAATATGTCACGTTCGGCATATGTTGCCAAGGTAACTAAAGAGAACTGTGTAGCCTGTGGCAAGTGTGTTGAATACTGTCCGGCAGGAGCTGTAAAGCTTGGACAGAAGTTATGTACTAAGGACGGAAGCGAGATTAAGTATCCTAAAATGCCACTTCCATCAGAGCAGAAGTGGGGACCACATATGTGGACAGAAGATTACAGGGATAAGAACCGTATCAATTGTTATGATACAGGTACAGCACCTTGTAAGACAGCCTGTCCAGCACATATAGCGGTTCAGGGCTATCTTAAGATGGCAGCTCAGGGAAGATACAAGGATGCACTTGCACTTATTAAGAAGGATAATCCATTCCCGGCAGTATGTGGACATGTATGTAACAGAAGGTGTGAGGATGCCTGTACAAGAGGAACAATAGATGAAGCTATTGCAATAGATGAAGTTAAGAAGTTTATTGCAATGCAGGATTTAAAAGCAGATACACGTTATATACCAGAACCTGTAGTTCCGGCAACTAAGGGATATTTTGATGAAAAGATTGCTATTATTGGTGGTGGTCCTGCCGGACTTTCGTGTGCATTCTACCTTGCACAGAAGGGTTACAAGCCAACTGTATTTGAGAAGAACAAGAAGGCTGGTGGTATGCTTGTATATGGTATTCCATCATTTAAGCTTGAAAAAGATGTTGTTGAGGCTGAGATAGATGTTATGCGACAGATGGGCGTTGACATTAAGACAGGTGTTGAAGTTGGTAAGGACATCACTATTGATGAATTAAAGAAGCAGGCTTATAAAGCATTTTATATAGCAATAGGCTGTCAGGGTTCAAGAAAAGCAGGAGTTGCAGGCGAAGATGCCAAGGGCGTTATGTCAGCAGTTGACTTCTTAAAAGAGGCTGGAAGCACACACGAATTCCCACTTGAAGGTGATGTTGTTGTAATCGGTGGTGGTAATGTTGCTATTGACGTTGCAAGAACAAGCACAAGAGTTGGTGATTACAATGTATCTATGTTCTGTCTTGAGGACAGAGCTAATATGCCAGCTTCAGAAGAAGAAATAGAAGAGGCTGTAGAAGAAGGCGTTAAGCTTGACTGTGGCTGGGGTCCTAAGGAAATCCTTACAGAAAATGGAAAGGTTACAGGAATTGTCCTTAAGAGATGTACATCAGTTAAGGATGCAGATGGAAGATTTAACCCTCAGTATGATGAGAATGATACTAAGACAGTTAAGTGCAGTCACGTATTCTTAAGTATAGGCCAGACAACAATCTGGGGCGATTTATTAAAAGGCACAAAGGTTGAGATAGATGGCGTAAGAGTTAAAGCTGACAAGCTTACATACCAGACAACAGATCCAGATGTATTTATCGGTGGAGATGTATACACAGGACCAAGATTTGCTATTGATGCAATTGCGGCTGGTAAAGAAGCTGCTATATCAATCCACAGATATGTACAGCCACACAGCTCACTTACAATAGGACGTAACAGAAGGGATTTCATAGAACTTGACAAGAATAACATCAAGGTAGAAAGCTATGATAATTCTTCAAGACAGATACCTGGAACAGATAATTCATTTGACCATAAGAAGTCATTCAGAGATGCTAAGCTTACATTTACAGAAGAACAGGTTAAAGCAGAGACAGCAAGATGTTTAGGCTGTGGTGCTTCTGTAGTAGACCCTAACAAATGTATTGGCTGTGGTATATGCACAACTAAGTGTGAATTCGATGCAATACACCTTAACAGGGATTTACCAGAATGTAGTACAATGAGAAAGAGTGAAGACAAGCTTAAGTATATACTTCCTTATGGAGCTAAGCAGGCTATAAAGATTAAGTTTAAGAAGAAATAAACAACCTTATAGCTGGATAACAGATAATGATAATTAGTAATAATTATATTAAGCTATAGTAATAATGACATAAGGATAATTTCCTATGTAGATAAGAACAACTGCAATATAATCAGGCTGTACAGCCTTTGCGGCTTTTGGCAGCGATTGTATTGTGGTTGTTCTATTTCTATCCTATAGTGTATTATGGTATAGATAGAAAAATCACAGAGAAAGGAGCAATCACCTCAATGCACGAATTAGGCGTAGTATTTCACATAATAGACGATTTAAAAGAAGTAGCCGCGAATAATGAAATATCCGAGATAACTAAAGTTGTATTAGAACTTGGCGAAGTATCCACCGTAATAGACTCATACCTTACAGACTGCTGGAAATGGGCGGTAAAGAAGGAAGATTTATTAAAGAATTCTGAGCTTGTTATAGAGAAGATAAATGCAGTTACTTACTGTGAGGACTGCAAGGCTGAATATGAAACGGTAAAATATGGAAAGATATGTCCTGAATGTGGAAGTACACATACATATCTTTTGCAGGGAAGTGAATTTAACATCAAAGAAATAGAGGCGTGTTGACATTTTTAGCTGGTAATATTATGATTAAACAGATTGAGATTATAAGAAAATAATATATTATGCTATAATAAGATATGTTATGCTGATTAATGGCGGGATTTATATCGGTTAAATAGATTATTTTCTTAGGATATAGAAAGGATTACTACTATGAGTAAGGAATTGGAAAAGAACTACAATCCCTCAGAGATAGAGGACAGATTGTACCAGAAGTGGCTCGATAAGAAATATTTTCACGCAGAAGTAAACAGGGATAAGAAACCATTTACTATTGTAATGCCACCACCTAATATTACAGGAAAGCTGCATATGGGTCACGCACTTGATAATACAATGCAGGATATTATTATTCGTTTTAAGAGAATGCAGGGATATGAAGCATTATGGGTGCCAGGAACTGACCACGCAAGTATTTCGACAGAAGTAAAGGTTACCAATGCCTTAAAAGAAGAAGGAATTGACAAGCACGAGCTTGGAAGAGAAGGCTTTCTTAAAAGAACATGGGAATGGAAGAAAGAATATGGCGGAACTATCACAAGCCAGTTAAAGAAGATTGGTTCATCTTGTGACTGGGACAGAGAAAGATTTACAATGGATGATGGCTGTTCTAAGGCGGTTCTTGAAGTATTCTGCAAGTTATATGAAAAAGGTCTTATATACAAGGGCTCAAGAATTGTAAACTGGTGTCCTGTATGTAACACATCTATATCAGATGCAGAGGTTGAACACGAGGAGCAGGCAGGACATTTCTGGCATATCAATTATCCTGTAGTTGGTGAAGAAGGAAGATATGTAGAGATAGCTACTACTCGTCCAGAGACACTTCTTGGTGATTCGGCACTTGCTGTTAATCCGGATGATGAAAGATATACAGATCTTATTGGAAAGGAAGTATACCTTCCACTTACAGATAGAAAGATACCTGTTATCGCAGACAGCTATGTTGATAAGGAATTCGGAACTGGTGTTGTTAAGATTACTCCGGCTCACGATCCTAACGATTTTGAGGTTGGTAAAAGACATAACCTTCCAGAGATTAACATACTTAATGATGATGCTACAATTAACAATCTTGGCGGAAAGTATGCCGGTATGGACAGATACGAAGCAAGAAAAGCTATGGTAGCTGACCTTGATGCACAGGGACTTTTGGTTAAGGTTGAAGACCACGTTCATAATGTTGGTACACACGATAGATGTAAGACAACAGTTGAGCCTATGATTAAACAGCAGTGGTTCGTTAAGATGGATGAGCTTATCAAGCCAGCAGTTGAAGGCGTTAAGAATGGTGATATTGAACTTGTTCCAGCTTCTATGGATAAGACATATTTTAACTGGACTGATAACATAAGAGACTGGTGTATATCAAGACAGTTATGGTGGGGACACAGAATACCTGCTTACTACTGTAAGGATTGTGGTGAGATGGTAGTATCTAAGGATAAGGTATGTACATGTCCTAAGTGTAAAAGCTCTAATATGGAACAGGATCCAGATACACTTGATACTTGGTTTTCATCAGCACTCTGGCCTTTCTCAACACTTGGCTGGCCGGATAATACACCTGAGCTTGATTACTTCTATCCTACAGATGTACTTGTAACAGGATATGACATTATATTCTTCTGGGTTATCAGAATGATATTCTCAGGATATGAACAGATGGGTAAGAAGCCATTTGGCAAGGTATTATTCCACGGACTTGTAAGAGATTCGCAGGGACGTAAGATGAGTAAGTCACTTGGAAATGGTATAGACCCACTTGAAGTTATTGATAAGTATGGTGCAGATGCTTTAAGATATACACTTATCACAGGTAATGCACCTGGTAATGATATGCGTTTCTACTGGGAAAGAGTTGAGGCAAGCCGTAACTTTGCTAATAAGGTATGGAATGCTTCAAGATTCATAATGATGAATGACCCGGATAACAAGATAAAGGCTACAGATGAGAAGCCGGCTAATCTTACAGCGGCAGATAAGTGGATATTATCAAAGATGAATTCACTTATTAAAGAAGTTACAGATAATATGGAAAAGTACGACCTTGGTATAGCAGTTGCCAAGCTTAACGACTTTATCTGGGAAGAATTCTGTGACTGGTATATAGAGATGGTTAAACCACGTCTTTACAATGACGAGGATACAACTAAGACAGCAGCTATATGGACATTAAAGAAGGTTCTTATAGATGCACTTAAGCTTCTTCATCCATATATGCCATTTATCACTGAAGAAATATTCTGTAATATTCAGGATGAGGAAGAGTCTATTATGATAAGTTCATGGCCTGTATACACAGAAGATAATAACTATTCACAAGATGAAAATGCCATCGAAACAATTAAGACAGCAGTCCGCAATATAAGAAATTTAAGAGCTGAAATGAATGTTGCACCAAGTCGTAAAGCACTTGTATATATTGTTTCAGAGAATGAGAATGTTAGAAATATATTCGCTAATGGTAAAGTATTCTTTGCTACATTAGGTTATGCGAGTGAAGTTGTAATCCAGTCTGATAAGTCTGGTATTCCAGAAGATGCAGTATCAACAGTTATTCCAGATGCAGTTATCTATATTCCATTTGCAGAGCTTGTTGATATTGATAAGGAAATCGAGAGATTAAAGAAAGAAGAAGATAAGCTTCATAAGGAAATCAGCCGTTGCAATGGTATGCTTAATAATGAGAAGTTCACATCTAAAGCACCACAGGCTAAGATAGATGAAGAAAAAGCTAAATTAGAGAAATATTCTAATATGCTTGCACAGGTTGAAGAAAGACTTGCAACACTTTCTAAATAGCTGATAGTTAAAGTTATATGTGTTTTCTGCTGGGAAAGATTAATGCAATACCCAGCTGGAAATACATAAAAGCAATAGACCAGAATATATAATTATGGAGGACAAAAGTTATGGCAGATAATTTAATGAGAAAACTCCCATTTACACGTTTTGCTATGGAGATGAGAAGTGGCAAGATAATTGAGATTGATGAAGGTTTTGTTAAAATGCTTGGCTACACAGAAGAAGATATGAAAAATGGTCTTGTGTTCAAGGATATTGTGCCGGATATTGACTATGAGGGCATAATAACAGAGCTTCGAGAGACATTTATTGATCAGAGATATGCCTGCTATGAGCATTATTTTCAGACTAAGACAGGTGAGAAGATAAGAGTTGTTGTATTCATAAGAATAGAGAATAAGCTTCTTGAAGGACACAGAGTATTACGTGTAAGTGTAGGTAATATTTCAGATCTTAAATAACTGTTGGTATATGTATAAATATTATTTAAGAGTGGAGAACAATAATGAGTAACTTACTAGATGTCATTCGTAAGAATATTGAATTTGTAGGTATATCACTTCTTCTTATGGTTATAGTATTTGTGATTGCAAGGGCAAGTGAAGTGCTTATTGAGAAAAGAAACGGAGTTAAATTCGCTTCAAAGAATACGAAAGTCAATAAAACAGTTATTATGGCTATGCTGTCAGCAATAGCAGTTATTCTTATGTACTTTGATTTTCCTATTCCAATTATAGCTCCGGGCTTTTATAAGATTGATTTCAGCGAAGTACCTGTGCTTATAGGTTCATTTATGCTTGGACCTTGCGCAGGAGTCGTTATAGAAGCAGTTAAGGTAATACTTCATTTCTGTATGAAAGGAACTACAACAGCATTTGTTGGCGATTTTGCTAACTTCATACTTGGCTGTATGTATGTTGTGCCGGCTTCTATAATTTATCACATTAAAAAGACAAGAAAGATGGCTGTAGTATCACTTGCAATAGGTGGAATAATACTTGTAATAGCTGGTATGGCACTTAATGCGTGGTATCTGCTTCCTAAGTATTCAGAACTTTACGGTCTTCCTATGGATACATTGATTGCTATGGGAACAAAGGTTAATGCTTCAATTAAAGATGTATTCTCATTTGTCGCATTGGCGGTTGCACCATTTAATGTGATTAAAGCTGTTATTGACGGCGTTATAACAGTTGTGTTATACAAGTATTTAAGTCATCAGTTAAAAGCCTGATGATGAATAATAGATTTTAACAGGGACATAATATTATATGAATATAAGCGTATATACCATTATTAATGATACCATTATCAATGGCTGTATACGCTTATATTGGTTTATTTCATAAATATAATATTATGCGGCAGGCATAAGAATGGAGGATTTATGTCTAAGTTAAAATGGTTCATTATCGGAGCTATGATGGTTACAGTTATGGCAGTTTTTGTTGGCTGTGGAGCAAAGAATGACTCTGAAAGCGGGAGTAATTCTGGTTCAGGAAATAATAACAAGAGTACAGTAGAAAATCTTATGACAGAAGCAGCCACAGGAGCAAAAGAGATGATGACAGAAGCGGCAACTGGTGCAAAAGAGATGATGTCAACAGCAGAAAATGGAATGAAGGAAATTGCAACAGAGATTTCATCAGCATTCCACGAATAATAAATACGGTGTCAAAAAGTCCAGCAGACGTGTAATCAGCATTATAAATGTCGGTCTCTGGACTTTTTTGCGTTGTAAATAGTTGTTAGTTTTGATATACTAATTAAAAATTGTATAAGGGAGAATTATACCAGTGAAGGATGGATATATAAGAGCTGCGGCAATGACACCCAAGATAAAGGTTGCAGATTGCCGTTATAATACAGAGCAGATTAAAGAACTTATCACTAAAGCATATGATAATAAAGCTGCAATTGTAAGTTTTCCTGAATTGAGTATTACAGGATATACTTGCAATGATTTGTTCTTACAGGATACATTGATAGATGAAGCATATAATTCATTGATTGATTTAAAGAAATATACCGGACAGTATGAAGGAATGGCTGTTGTTGTCGGACTTCCATATATGTATATGGGAAAGCTTTATAATGTGGCGGCAGTGCTTATGAATGGACATATTATTGGACTTGTGCCTAAGATGAATATACCTAATTATGCGGAATTCTACGAGAGAAGACAATTTAAAGAAGGCTTTAAGGGCAATGTGTCTGTTAATATAGATGGAGAAGATGTTGATTTTGGTGGAAGCCTGATATGTCAGTTTGGAAGCAGTAATAAAGTTAAACTTGCAATTGAGATATGTGAAGATTTGTGGACACCAGCACCACCAAGCATAAGACACGCACTTAACGGAGCGACAATTATTGTCAATCTTTCTGCAAGCAATGAGACTATAGGAAAGTCAGCTTACAGAAGGGAGCTTGTTAAAGGACAGTCGGCAAGACTTGTATGCGGATACATTTATTCAACAGCAGGTGATGGAGAGTCGACACAGGATATAGTATTCGGTGCACATAATCTAATATGCGAGAATGGCACAGTGCTTGCAGAGGCTAAGAAGTTCACCAATGAAGCAGTGTATGCGGATATTGATGTTGACAGAATATGTTCGGAAAGAAGAAGAATGTCTACATTTGATGTGAATGTAGATGAAAATATGAAGGAAGCATATAAATATGTTACCTGCCCTGAATTAAAAAAACGTACTTTGGAATTAAAAAGATATTTTGATAAAGCACCATTTGTTCCAGATGATAAGAAGGAAAGAGATGCAAGATGTGAGGAAATACTTGACATACAGACATATGGACTAAAAAAAAGGTTAGAGCATACTAACTGTAAGAGTGCAGTTATAGGAATATCAGGGGGACTTGATTCAACACTTGCACTTCTTGTAACTGTAAGGGCATTTGATATTCTTAATCTTGACAGAAATGGCATTAACTGTATTACGATGCCTTGCTTTGGAACAACTGACAGAACATATAATAATGCAGTTAAGATGACAGAAAAGCTTGGCTGTACATTAAGAGAGATTAATATAAAGAAGTCTGTAAGACAGCATTTTGAAGATATCGGACATAATGAAGATGTTCATAATGTAACATATGAGAATGGACAGGCAAGAGAGAGAACACAGATTCTTATGGATATTGCCAACCAGACTAACGGAATGGTAATAGGAACAGGTGATATGTCAGAGCTTGCATTAGGCTGGGCAACTTACAACGGCGACCATATGTCAATGTATGGAGTTAATGCTTCTGTTCCAAAGACACTTGTAAGACATCTTGTAAGATATTATGCTGATACCTGTGCTAATAAAGAATTATCAGAGGTGCTTATTGACGTATTAGATACACCTGTAAGTCCAGAGCTTCTTCCACCTAATGAAGATGGAACAATACATCAGAAGACGGAAGACCTTGTAGGTCCATACGAACTTCACGATTTTTTTATGTATCATATGTTAAGGTTTGGAGTCGGACCAGAAAAGTTATTCAGAATAGCTAATATTGCATTTGCAAATGATTATAGCCCTGCTGTAATATACAAATGGTTAAGAACATTTACCTGGAGATTTTTTGCACAGCAGTTCAAGCGTTCCTGCCTGCCAGACGGACCAAAGGTCGGTTCGGTTGCAGTATCTCCAAGAGGAGATTTAAGAATGCCAAGTGATGCAAGTCCTGCTGCATGGATGGAAAAGCTTGACAGAATTAAAGAAGCTAATGGCTTTGAATAATATTTAATAATATATATAAATTTTAATAATCAAATAATCAGGAGGATTAAAAATGGCTGGCAATAACAATACAAAGAATGACAGCACACAGAAGATAGTTACAAAATACGATAAGAAGATGGCTAAAAGAAAGGCTGAACAAAGAAAACAGGAAAGAGAAAGCTTTATATTTAAGGTTGTAGGAATTGGCGTTCTTGCTGGAATAGTATTAGCTTTAGTAATAACATTGGGAACAAGATATTCAAGAATACATAACAAGTTTATAAAAGTTGATTCAGAGAATATAAGCCAGATAGAATTTGATATGTATTATAATATTTCTAAAAATGCACTGTTATCACAGACATTTTACGGAAATACGACAATGGCAGACTATTTCTCTTATATGGGATATAAAAGCTCTGAGAATGATAAGTCACAGACTAATTCACAGACAGGTGGAACCTGGTATGCTTATTTTGCGGATAATGCAGTTAATACAATTAAGGAAACTAAGGCATTATTAAAGGATGCTGCTGACAATAATTACGAATACACAACAGCAGATGAGGATTACAACAAGCTTGTAGAACAGGCAGAAAGTGCCGCTGCCGCCGCATCATTAGATGAAAAGGCATATTATAAGCAGAACTTTGGTAATTATGCTACCAAGAAGAATATAAAGAGCTATTTAATGGAATATCTTAAGGCAGATGCTTATAGAACAGAACTTACAGACAGCTTAAAGGCTACAGATGATGAAGTTAAGCAGTATTATGAAGAACATAAGGATACATATGATCAGGTTGATTATCGTGAATTTACAATAAAAGCTGTAGATACAACTGACGGTGAGATGCAGGCAGCCAAGGCAAAGGCAGATGAGTTTGCGGCAGGAGCTGTGAGTGAGCAGGCATTTAATGATTTATGTAAGAGATATGCAGATGATGGTGACACTAAATATGATGACATCAATGGTTCGCTCTTTAGCAAGGTAGTAAGTTCTAATATGGACACAGGAACATCAGACTGGCTTCTTTCAGATGACAGAAAGGCTGGCGATGTAACAGTTATAGAGAATTCATCATCAGGCTGTTATTATGTACTGTATTTTATTAATAAGTCATATGATGGTTCATCAGATGAAACAATTGCGTCAAATGTACTTAACAACAAATATTCAGAATATATTTCTAATATAACTGACAGTATGCAGGTGGATATATATAACAGATTTTAGTTAAGTATATCAGATTTTGATTAAGTATATTAGATTTTAATTAAATTGAATATGCGTAAGACAATATAAAATATAAGACAATGTAAAAGGTGTAATATCCTTGCATTTAAGAAATACTGTTGTAATCAGATGATTGGATTGACCTTATATGAGGGGAGGTTCTATGTTTAATACGATATGTATAGCGTGTATTATAATTGGAATTCTTATTCCATTTTGTAGTATAGTGCTTAATTTGTTTGATGGATTTGTTGATTTTATATCAATAGATATATTTCAGTTAGAATTCGGCTCTGATATGGTTCTTGATTTTCTGCCATTTTCAATTAACAGCCTGTGTTTATGGGCGTTAGTATTTGGTTGTACAGGAATGATATTTAATGGAAAGCTTTCTGAACCGGCTCTTATTGTGATTGGCATTGTGGCAGGCTACATATGTGCTGTTATATTACAGTCAATTATTAAAAGACTGAAAAAGGTGGAGAATTTTGCCGCAGAGAAGAGTGAAATATTGTTAAGCAGGGGAACAGTGAGTAATGCGATTCCCAAAGATGGTGTCGGGGCTGTGAGCATATTATTAAGCACAGGCTCGAATGTAACATATCCTGCCAAGGCAGAAGACGGTGAGCCTATAAAGCAGGATAAAGAAGTTAATATCTTAAGATTTGATGGTGATTATATAATAGTAGAGAGCACATCACGTCTTGAAGATAAATATTCTGGCAGATAAGCCAGAAGCCGGAATGGCAGAATGGAGGTTTATATGGGATATGGCACAGAGTCAAGTTTATTTGGCATTGTAGCTGCAGTACTGGGAATTGTATTAATTCTCACAGTTGTACTTAGAATGTGGAAAAAAGTACCACAGGACAAGGCTGGAGTTGTAACTGGTATGAAGAAAAGGGTCATCACTGGTGGTGGTGGACTTGTAATTCCGGTATTTGAAAGAATTGATTATATTTCACTTGGAAATATACCGCTTAGTGTTGCGACACGAAGCAGTCTTTCAAGCCAGGGTGTACCAATCAGTGTAATTACAACAGCGGTTATCAAAGTAAGAAATGAAAAGAACAGTATTCTTACAGCAATTGAACAGTTTACAGGACGTAACGAGAAAGAGATTATTGATAACATTCAGGGTACAGCAATAGCAGTTCTTGAAGGTAAGCTTCGAGAGATTATTGCAACTATGACAGTTGAGGAGCTTTATCAGAAGAGAGAAGAATTCTCTTCAAGGGTACAGGAAGTTGTAGGTACAGAGCTTGGCAATATGGGTCTTGAGGTTAAGAACTTCACTATCACAGATATATCAGATGAGAATGGATATATCAAGGCACTAGGTGATGGTATGATTGCCCAGAGAAAGAAAGATGCTGAAATCCAGAAGGCAGAAGCTGCAAGAGATATGCAGATTAAGACTTCACAGGCACGTCAGGAAGGTGAGTCAGCCAAGTTAAAGGCAGAGGCTGATATAGCTCAGGCGGCTAAGGATAAGGCAGTCCTTGAAGCTAATTATATGCAGGAACAGCAGACAGCACAGGCTAAAGCAGAATTAGCACACGATATCCAGTCTAATATTACACAGAAAGATGTAATACAGGCACAGATGGATGCAGAGCTTCTTAAACAGCAAAGACAAAAAGAGATTGCAGAAGCACAGATTCAGGTTCAGATTGCATCAGAGCAGAAGAATATAGAACTTGCACAGAAGCAGGCTGAAAGAACTAAAGAGAGTTTAAGGGTTACTATAGTTGAACCAGCTAATGCTGAGAAGGCAAAACAGATGGCAGATGCAGATGCAGAAAAGTACCGTCAGATTGCACAGGCACAGGCGAGGGCTGAGTCCAAGAAAGTTGAAGCACAGGCAGAAGCAGAAGCGATTGCAATTAAGGCACAAGCAGAAGCAGACGCTATTGCTAAGACAGGTATAGCAGAGGCTGAGGCAACTAAAGCCAAAGGTATAGCAGAAGCTGAAGCTATGGAGAAGAAGGCAGAAGCTTATGAGAAGTACGGTCAGGCAGCTATGATGGAAATGCTTGTAAAGGTACTTCCACAGATGGCAGAACAGGTAGCTAAGCCACTTCAGAGCATAGATAAGGTTACAATTATTGACAGCACAGATAGTTCTAATGGCTCTGGTGTAGGGCAGATGGGCGGTTATGTTCCATCGGTGCTTGCAAAGACAATAGAATCTATTAAAGAAACAACAGGCTTTGATATAACAGATGTTATGAAAGCTAATACAATACAGGCAAAGACAGACAGAAACATATCTGTTGATGGTGTAGACGGAGTTTCTAATATTACTATAAACAATGACAAATCAGAGTTGTCAAATTAATTTAAAATAGTATAATTGATTATCAAAAGAGGTGGACGTAAAAGGTGCACCTCTTTTGTATTTGTATAACATATAAAGAATTGAAAGGATAATCTATGAGAAAGAAATATATTTTATTTGATTTGGACGGAACACTTACAGATTCAAGTGAGGGAATAACAAAGAGTGTGCAGTATGCACTTGATAAGCTTGGGATAACAGAGAATGACGAGGCAGTGCTTAAAAGATATATAGGACCTCCGCTTGATGAAAGCTTTGCTGAATTTCATGGCTTAAGTAGAGAGGATGCGTTAAAGGCGGTTAATTATTACAGGGAAAGATATAAAGATACAGGAATATATGAGAACAGATTATTTGATGGAATAAAAGAACTGTTAAGCAGTTTAAAGAAAGAAGGTTACATAACAGCACTTGCAACATGTAAGCCTGAAATATATGTTCCTACGATACTTAAGTATTTTGATATAGAGCAATATTTTGATATAGCTATAGGAAGTGAATTAGAGGGCGGTGCAAGAAGACATAAGGATGATGTGATTAATGAGGTATTTAACCAGATTATAAAGCTAAATAAAGCTGATAACGCGGATATTACTAATGCTTCGGATACAACAAATGTATCAGATACAGCAGATATTTTAAATGATATCAAGGCTGATTCAATTATGATTGGTGACAGAAAAGATGATATTCTTGGAGCTAAGAACTGCGGAATAGAGTCTATCGGTGTCAGATATGGATTTGCTGAAGAAAATGAGCTTGAGAATGCAGGAGCAGATTACATAGTTGAGAATGTGCAGGATATTATTACTACACTTGATGAAATGTAAATGATATATATATAAATATATAAGTATATATAAAGGTAAGGCAATGAAGATGGAAGAACTTGTAAAGAACAGATTATCAGATAATGGTGATATAAGGGTAGGAATAGATGTAGGCTCAACAACGGTTAAGCTTGTAATAACAGATATTAATACCGATGATGTTGTGTATTCCAAATATGTAAGACATAACGCAAGACAGATTGACACAGCAAGAAATCTTCTTAGTGAGGTAAAGGAGCTTCTTAGTGGGGAAAACTTTAAGGCAGCAGTATGCGGTTCAGGTGGAAAGCCAGTGAGCAGGGCATTAGGAATACATTATATTCAGGAAGTTGTTGCTAATGCGGCGGCAGTACAAAGACTGTATCCGGATATACGAACAGCGATTGAACTTGGTGGACAGGATGCTAAGGTAATCTTCTTTTATTTTGATGATAATACAGGCAGACTTATGACCTCAGATATGCGTATGAACGGAAGCTGTGCTGGCGGAACGGGGGCATTTATAGACGAGATAGCAACACTGCTTGGCGTTAAGACAGAAGAATTTGAGAGCCTTGCGGCAAAAGGTACAACTGTATATGACATATCAGGAAGATGTGGTGTATTTGCAAAGACAGATATACAGCCATTATTAATACAGGGAGCTGACAGGGCTGATATTGCTTTGTCAACATTTCACGCCATAGCCAAGCAGACAATAGGTGGATTGTCACAGGGACTTGAGTTAAAAGCACCTATAATATTCGAGGGAGGACCTCTTACATTTAATTCTACACTTATAAGGGTATTTGCAGAAAGGCTTGGACTATCAGATAAGGATTATATAGTTCCACAACATGCAGAAACAATAGTTGCATATGGAACAGCAGTTGCGATAGATAATTTATTTGATGATGATACATATGTCACTATTGACGAGCTTATTAATAGAATTGATACTTTTGACAGGTCTTTAATAAAAGAGCATAAAGCAGTCAGCAAGCCATTCTTTGCAGATGAGGCAGATTATAAAGAGTTTACCCAAAGACACGATAAAGAGCTTTATAAGCTGAGTGAGCCACATATTAAGAATGGTGTACTGAATGTATATCTTGGAATTGACTCAGGCAGTACAACATCTAAATTCGTGCTTATAGATGAAGAAGAAAAAGTTATAGATACATTTTACGCTAATAACCACGGTGACCCTATAAAAGTGGTTAAAGAGGGTATAACAAAGATATATGATAAATATGCTGATAAAGGAATTAAGCTTGTGTGCAGGGGAATGGGAACAACAGGTTATGGAGAACATCTTCTTGCCAAGGCATTCAGGGCTGATTACCATACAGTAGAAACTGTCGCACACACGACAGGTTGTCAGAAGTTCTATCCTGATACAACATTTGTGCTGGATATTGGCGGTCAGGATATGAAAGCAATATGGCTTAATGACGGCGTAATAACTAATATTATGCTCAATGAGGCCTGTTCATCAGGCTGTGGGTCATTCCTTGAGAACTTTGCATCCAATCTAAACATAGATGTTAAGGATATTGCTAAAAGGGCATTCAGCTCAGTTAGTCCAGCACATTTAGGAAGCAGATGCACAGTATTTATGAACAGTACAATAATTAATGAACAGAGAGATGGCAAGAACCCTGATGATATTATGGCAGGTCTGTGCCGTTCGATTATTGAAAATGTGTTCACTAAGGTTGTGCGAGTTGCCAATACAAAAGAGCTTGGTGAAAAAGTAGTAGTTCAGGGGGGAACTTTTAGAAACAGGGCTGTTCTTCGTGCCATAGAAGAATATCTTGATATGAATGTTACTCTCGCACCATTCCCAGGTGAGATGGGAGCACTTGGTGCGGCACTTGCAGCCAAGAAACATATAAAAGAAGAAGGCTATGCGAATGGTGAAAGCTCATCATTTATAGGCTTTGAGGCTGTGAAGAAATTTGAATACACAACACAATCGGGAGTACGTTGTGAGCATTGCGGCAATCACTGCTTAAGAAATGTTCTTACATTCCCTGACGGCGGCAGATGGGTTACAGGCAATAGGTGTGAAAATGGACTTATACTTGATGAAACAGCGGCGGTACTTGAGGATACTAAAGAAAACAGCAAAGAGAACGCCGTGCTCGATGTGTTTGCAATGCGTGAGAAAATGCTATTTAAGGCGTATGATTACAAAGAAGTTTCAAAGCACAAGGATATAACAATCGGAATACCAAGAGTGCTTGAATTCTTTGACAGTATGCCGTTCTGGACAACATTTTTTAAGGCATTGGGTTATAATGTCAAGCTTTCTCATAAAAGCAACAGGAAAATGTATGAGAAAGGGCTTAAATATGTAGCTTCAGATACAATATGTTTTCCGGCAAAGCTTGTCCACGGACATATAGAGGATCTTGCCAGCCAGAATGTTGATAGAATATTTATGCCATATGTTATGCATATGCCACCAGAAGGAACTGATAAGCTGAGTCCTTATGTGTGTTCTGTTGTTATGGGATATCCTATGGTTGTAAGAAACTCACAGAACCCAGAGAAACAGTACGGGGTTAAGTTTGATACACCTATATTCCACTGGTTCTCAAAGAAAGACAGAAGACACCAGATAATAGAATATGCTGTCAATGAACTTTCAGTATCAAAGAGTGAGGCAGAGGAAGCTTATAGACAGGCAGCAGATGCAAGAAATGGATTTAAGGGTGAACTTATAAGACTTAGCAATATGGCTATTGATAATGCTAAGAAGAATAATACATTTGCTGTTGTGCTTGCAGGAAGACCATATCATACAGACCCATTTGTAAGCAAGAATATATCGAAAATGCTTGCAAAGAAAGGAATTGCTGTTATTCCTGTTGATGGTCTTGACAAGCTTAATGAGCAGGTGCTTTCTAATACAAGGGCAGAGATAACCAATAATTTCCATACAAGAATGTTGTCAGCGGCGATGATAGCAGCTAAGACACCAGAGCTTGAATATGTGCAGATTGTAAGTTTTGGCTGTGGACATGATGCAATACTTTCAGATGAGATTATAAGAATAATGAATGAGAGCGGACATAAGCCGCCCCTTATTCTAAAAGTTGATGAAAGTGATGCGACAGGAGCACTTGGAATAAGAATACAGTCGTTTATAAAGTCTGTACAGATAAGACGTGGGATTAAAGATGAAGAATTCATAAAGAAGCATATGTATGAGGAGCTTAAAGAGCCAAGTCCTGCCAAGTTCTATAGGAAAGATAAGAAGATAAGAACTATTCTTGTGCCTAATATATCAGTTGAGGTTTCTAAAATTCTTGAGGGAATATTGGAAAAAGAGAATTTCAAAGTTAAGAGAATACCAATAGGTTCAACAGAGCAGATTAAGCTTGGAAAGAAATATGTACATAATGATATATGTTTCCCAGCCCAGATGGTTATAGGAGAGCTTATAGGTGAATTAAAACGCGGCGGTTATAATCAGGACGAGGTTGCCGTTGGAATGGTTAAATTCCAGTGTGATTGTCGTATGTCACATTACGCAGGACTTCTTAGAAAAGGACTTGATTCTGCAGGCTTTAGTAATGTGCCAATTCTTACAACTGATGTTAATGATACTAAAAGAAATCACCCAGGTGTATTCTTACTTGGAGTTAGTGCGGTATTAGAGGCTGTATGGTCATTTATGATGCTTGATATGCTTACTGATGTATGCAGAAAGACACGTCCTTATGAGATTAATAAAGGCGAAACAGACAGAGTATACCAGCAGTGTGTTGATAATCTTGCCAAGGCTATTAAATCTGGAATTGGAAGTGCAAGAAAAGCATTTGAACAGGGAATGAAGGATATGGCGGCGATACCTTATGACAGAAGCCATTTAAAGCCTAAAGTATTCATAACAGGAGAACTGCTTGTTACATATCATTCAGGCTCTAACTTTAATATTGAAAGATATATGGAAGAAAATGGAATGGAAACTATATTCCCAAGAATAACAGACCAGCTAAGAAAAGATTTTCTTGCATCTATGGCTGAGATAAAGGATTATAATGCAAATATATTCCCATATCCATTTGCTGTTGACTGGCTGTTTGACCACGTCCAGAAGTCGTTGGAGAAGACGGCTGTTCTTCATCCTCTGTACAAAAAGGCATTAAGACCGAGGGATATGTATCAGGGAGTTAAAAATATAATTCCTGAAACCCTAAGCTGTGGTGAGGGTTGGCTTATGGCAGCAGAGATTGTACACTATGTTAAGGAAGGCGTAAAGTCATTCATTATATTACAGCCTTTTGGCTGTCTGCCTAATCATATATGCGGAAGAGGGGTAATAAAGAGAATAAAAGAAGACTACCCAAATGTTACAATTCTGCCGCTTGATCTTGACCCTGATACAAGCTATGCTAATGTTGAAAACAGAATGCAGATGATGATTATGAATAGCTGATGTTGAGATACACAAACGATGATTTGTCAATATTATTCAAAAAGAAATATAAAAAATAAATAAAATTTGTTAATAAATACTAAAATGTGCCAGGCTTTTTTGGCACATTTTTTTTATTTTCAAAGTTGAAATTTTTATTAATTATATTATAATAAAGCTAACGGAACAGTACTGTGATAAGTTAAATATTTTATTCTAAAGTAAAGGAGGACAAGGTTATGATTAGTTTTTTCATTTGCTTGTTTCTTTTAATTGGCGGTTACTTTGTGTATGGTAAAGTTGTAGAGAATACATTTGCACCAGACGACAGAGAAACTCCAGCAGTTAAGATTAATGATGGCGTTGACTATGTAGTAATGCCACAATGGAAACTGTTTTTAGTACAGCTTTTGAATATTGCAGGTTTAGGACCAATATTCGGAGCTATGCAGGGTGCTTTATGGGGCCCGGTTGTATTCTTATGGATTACATTTGGTACTATCTTCGCTGGTGGTGTACACGATTATTTCTCAGGTATGTTATCAGAACGTAATGATGGTGCATCAATCTCAGAGGTATGTGGTATATACCTTGGCGGATTTATGAAGAATGTAATGAGAGTATTCAGTGTTGTACTTCTTGTTATGGTTGGTACAGTATTCGCAGTAGGTCCTGCTGGACTTATTGTAACTCTTTTCAAGAATGGTAACGTATCAGGAATTGTTACCAGTACAGAATTCTGGTTATGGATAATTCTTGCATACTATTTCATTGCAACATTTATTTCAATTGATAAGATTATCGGACGTATTTATCCATTATTTGGTATATGTCTTATCATTATGGCACTTGGTGTTGCACTTGGTATATTTACTCACTCACAGTACCAGATACCAGAGATATGGTCACACTTCACTAATATGCATCCTAAGGCAACTCCAATATGGAGTGTAATGTTCATAACAGTTGCCTGTGGTGCTATATCAGGTTTCCACGCAACACAGTCACCTCTTATGGCTCGTTGTATGAAGTCAGAGAAGCAGGGACATTTCGTATTCTATGGTGCAATGGTTGCCGAAGGTATTATCGCTTTAATATGGGCAGCAGCAGGCTGTTCAATCTATGAAGTAACAGATGGTTTAAGCACAGGCTTAAGTGCAATACTTGCCAATGGACAGTCAGCAGCTATATATGATGTATGCTCAAAGACAATGGGTGGTGTTGGTGTTGCACTTGCTATGATAGGTGTTATTGTATGCCCTATCACATCTGGTGATACAGCTTTCAGAAGTGCAAGACTTGTACTTGCAGACTGGTTCAAGATTGATCAGGGTAAGTACGCTAAGAGACTTATGCTTTGTGTTCCATTACTTGCAGTTGGTGCATTTGTTGGACACCTTGATTACACAATTATATGGAGATACTTCAGCTGGACTAACCAGACACTTGCTATGATAGTTCTCTGGACAGCTAGTATGTTCTTATTCAAGGAAAAGAAGAATTACTGGATTACAGCAGTTCCTGCAACATTTATGAGTGCTGTTTCAATGACATATTTCTTCTATGCAAAAGAGTGTCTTAACCTTGGTACAAAGGTAGCTTACCCAGCCGGTATTATAATTGCCGCAGTATTCTTTGGAATATTTATGTATGCAACAAGAAAGCATACAAAGGAAGCTGCTTAATACATAACAGTAGTAATAGAATATAATGATAAGCAGCCATATGAAGCAGGTTAGCTTATTAGAATAAAAGGAGGGAAGTCCTCAGGATATATTCCCTCCTTTTATATATTATGATAAGAGTGCAGAAGATGAAGTGATCATTATAAAATGTGAATTCATTATAATGTGTTTGTATCATAATTATAATGATTTTGTTGAAAAGGAGTTGATTGCTATGCTTTTTAAGCCGCATTGTTTATCCAGAACAACACTTAGCAAGGAAGAGCTTGTAAAAGACAGAAAGAATTGCAGAAAGTTTGGTCCCTGTGGTGTTGGCGAAAAGGCTATATATCTTAATAGCTTTTATTTTGACAGGAGATATTATATTCCACTGTCCAATGTTAAAAGAATATTTAAGAGAGTTGCTATGAGTAAAGGAGGATTTACTGGCAAAGGATTATTTGCAACAATTCCTTATCTTGTTGTTGAGTATGATAACGGAGAAGAGAAGCAGTGTAATTTCAAGTTTGAAGAAAATGTAGATTCTCTTCTTGCATATATTAAACAGACACACCCGTATATAAGACTTCACAGTGAAGAAGCTGAGAAACGTCTTAAACAAAAAGAAAGACTTAAAGAACAGAAGAAAGCAGTAGCAATCAGTAAAGAAGCTAAGGCAAATGTAGCAGTGCTTAATAACTGTATGGAATATCTTAACCGTAATGAGGAGTTAAGCATACAGTTAAGTGCAGGAGCTAAGAGAAAGAGAGTATATGACAGAAGCAATCCTGCTTACAAATGGGTTGCACTCAGTATAACACTTCTTGGGGCAGCAGCTCTTATATATGGAATATTTGCTCTTATAACACACGCCGGTTTTGCTGTATATTTCTTATTATTTGGACTTGCGGCAATATTCCTTTTTTCAAGTGCCAATGTACTTCCAACAGCGAAGAATAATAAGAAATACATAGAGAGCCACCTTATGAGTGCGGTTGAGGATATGGAAGAATATATACACAATTATCCAGACTTCCCAATTCCAGCGTGGTATGCTCATCCAGTTGTTCTTAAGAGAATGATTGATATTATAGAGGAAGGCAGAGCGGTGAAAGCAGATGAAGCACTTGAAGTATTAAAGAGCGATTTAAAGGCACTTAATTCAAGCGTTGCAGTTGAACAGGAAGAATATGATGAGATAATGGCTATAAAGCCAATGTTCTTAGTAAGGGAGTATCAGTAACTGACCTTATAAATTAATATTAAATTGACACTTTTAATAATGCCTATAAAAGATTATTCTTTCATAATAACAATTAATACATACAAGATATGTATGTTTTAGCTGTTAATTATTACTAATGACTCGTATGCAGATTAATATATATTGCATACCAGATTGGAGGACTTTATGAAAGAAAAATCAAAAAGTATTATTCAGGCTGTTATCGGTGCAGTTATTATGATTATCGGTATTGTGCTTTGTGTTAATACATATGTTGTAAAGGGTAATAAAGCATATGCATTTTCATTACTCGTCACAATAATTGGTGCAGTAGTATTAATCTCGGGCTTATATAATACATTCTGCAAGTCAGAGAAAAAGCCGGTTGATGCCAAAGTTATAGCACAGGCAGCACTTTGTGCAGCATTATGTTATGTTGGTGCAACATTTATTAAGATTGATATTCCGGTAGGAACAGAGAGAACTATGTTTCATTTTGGTAATGTATTCTGCGTTCTTGCAGCATTACTTATAGGCGGTACATGGGGCGGTCTTGCAGGAGCTGTGGGTATGACAATAAGTGATCTTACAACAGCCTATGTTACAAGTGCACCTAAGACATTTATATTAAAATTATGCATTGGTCTTATTGTAGGATTTGTAGCACATAAGTTATTCAAGATATCAAAGGAGCATTCTGCTAAGTATATTACTGTAGCAACAATAGTTTCAAGCATATGCGGTATGGCTTTCAATATTGTGGCAGACCCTGTAGTTGGTTACTTCTACAAGACATATCTTCTTGGAGTACCTCAGGATTTAGCTAAGGCACTTGCAAAGATTGGTGCGATAACAACAACAGTTAATGCTATTATAGCAGTAATTGTAGCTTCAATACTTTATATTGCCTTAAGACCAGTTATGAAGAAGACAGATATGTTAAGAGATTTATAAAATGTTGACAACAGATAATAATTCTGTTATTCTTTCGTATGAATAATAAAAGACAGTTCGTTTGTACCATCCTGTCTTAAAATAAAACCAGGGCTTCAAAACTTAAAATCTGTATAATATGCAATGTATGATAATATGCGTTGTGATCAGATAGAACCATTAAAATGGCGTGTCAGTTGTGAGGTAACTGGCACGCCATTTTATTTAATAGGAAATTTTGATAGAAAATCTAAGGAGCAGATATGTACATATTAAAAACAGAACACAGCTTCGATGCCGCACATTTCTTATACGGCTATGAGGGCAAATGCAGTAACATACACGGACACCGCTGGAGAGTTGTAGCAGAGGTATCAAGTGATGAACTTGAAACAACAGGACAGAACAGAGGAATGTATGTTGACTTTGGAGATTTAAAGAAAGATTTAAAGGAAATCGTAGATTACTTAGACCATTGCCTTATTATAGAAACTGGCAGTTTAAAGGAAACAACACTGAAGGCTTTACAGGATGAGAATTTCAGGATAATACAGTTTGCTTTCAGACCAACAGCAGAGAATATGGCGAAATATTTTTATGATAAAATGAGCGGCAGGGGATACAAGGTGAAACAGATAACTGTTTATGAGACACCGAATAATTCTGCCTCTTATACACAGGATTAGACGTATATACATAAATGCAATGTACATAGAAATAGGATTGGAAGTATATACATAAATGTAATGTATATAGAAATAGGATTGGATATATACATAAATATAATGTACACAGAAATGAGGAACATATGAGCGAACAGATATTTAATGTCGTAGAACATTTTGCTAGCATTAACGGAGAAGGTGTAAGAGCAGGAGAACTTGCTGTATTTGTAAGGTTCAGAGGTTGTAATCTTGACTGCAGTTACTGTGATACCAGATGGGCAAATGATGTTAATGCTAAGGCAGCTAAGATGAGTGTGTCTGATATTGTTAAGGCAGTGGAAGATGTTAAGATTGACAATGTTACACTTACAGGTGGAGAACCGCTTATTCAGGCAGGGATAGACAAGCTTATAGCACAGCTTCTGATTAGAGGCAGAAACGTTGAGATAGAAACCAATGGAAGCATTGATATTAATAAGGTAAGAGAAAATGTTGAGGGTAACCTTACTACAGCTATGAATGGTCAGGTCATAAACGATATTTATGATAAGGTTAACGATGAAATGGAAAGATTATCAATGACAGCAGATTACAAGCTTGCTGGAAGCAATATGGAACAATATATGAAGCTTGATAATTTTAACAACCTTCAAAGTCAGGACACTGTTAAATTTGTTGTAAGCAGTGAAGAAGATTTAAAGAGAGCATTAGAAATAATAAGACAATATAATCTTACAGAAAAATGCTATGTATATTTTAGTCCTGTATTTGGAAAGATTGAACCTGTAACAATCGTGGATTTTATGAAGGATAATTTGATTAATGGGGCAAGAGTACAGCTCCAGCTCCACAAATTCATCTGGTCGCCAGATAAGAAAGGAGTATAAATTGAAACAAATAGATTCAGAAGCTATAAGATTTCATATAAGAGGAATTCTTGAGGCATTAGGAGATGATCCGGACAGAGAAGGACTGAAAGAAACACCTGACAGAGTTGCAAGAATGTATGAAGAAGTCTTTGAAGGAATGAAGTATTCTAATGATGAAATAGCGGATATGTTTGATAAGACATTTGCAGAAGATGTGGATGACGAGGGCACATCAAGATACGGTGATATGGTAGTTGTAAAAGATATAGATATATTCAGCTATTGCGAACATCATATTGCACTTATGTACGATATGAAAGTGACAGTAGCATATGTTCCTAAAGGCAGGGTTATAGGTCTTAGCAAGATAGCTAGAATAGCTGATATGGTAGGAAAGAGATTGCAGTTACAGGAACGTATAGGTTCAGACATAGCAGATGTAATATGCAAAGTAACAGGTTCAGAAGATGTTGCTGTATTCATAGAGGGCTGTCACAGCTGTATGACAGCAAGAGGAATAAAAAAGACCAACACAAAAACATATACACAGACATTAAGAGGGAGGTTTTATAATGAAAGCAATGGTTTTATGCAGTGGTGGCGTTGATAGTACAACGTGCCTTGGAATAGCAGTCGATAAGTATGGTGCAGAAAATGTTGTGGCACTGTCAATATATTATGGACAAAGGCACACAAAGGAAATTGAGTCAGCTGATAAGGTAACTGAATATTATGGTGTTGAGCATATATCATTGGATCTTGAAAAGATATTCCAGTACAGTGATTGTTCATTGCTTGCACATTCTGATAAAGAGATACCAGAGGAGTCGTATGCAGAACAGATTAAAAAGACTAACGGAAGTCCTGTGTCAACTTATGTTCCGTTTCGCAATGGCTTGTTCCTTTCGAGTGCGGCAAGCATAGCACTTTCTAAAGGGTGTGAGGTTATATATTATGGGGCACACAGCGATGACGCGGCAGGAAGCGCATATCCTGATTGTAGTGATGAATTTAACAAGGCAATGAATGAAGCGATATATCTTGGAAGTGGTAAGCAGTTAAAGATAGAAGCTCCATTTATTAATAAGACAAAAGCACAAGTTGTAAAAATCGGACTAGATTTAAAAGTTCCTTATGAATATACATGGAGCTGTTATGAAGGAGCAGATAAGCCTTGCGGCGTGTGTGGAACGTGTATAGACAGAGCTAAGGCATTTGAGGCTAATGGAGTAAAAGACCCTGCGTTATAAAAAAACGCAGGGTTTATATATTTTTTATAAAATAATTAGCACTCACCTGTTGACAGTGCTAACAACAAGTGATATAACCTGTAATAGGAAATGAGAAAAGAGCATTTTAGAAGAAAAGTAATGAAAAATTGTTCAAAGAATTACAATTGGTCTTTAAAGTGTTATCTGATAATCTTTATTTCCAAGGGAACAATAATTGGGGTTAAGAAAGAGGTGAATTGTATGAACATTCAGAAGTTTACACAGAAATCAATCGAAGCGATTAATAACTGCGAGAAGATAGCTTATGATTATGGTAATCAGGAGATTGACCAGGAACATTTTCTTTATAGCCTTATGACTATTGAAGATAGTCTTATAGCTAACCTTATAGAGAAGATGAATATTGATAAAGATATTTTCTTAAAGAATATTGAACAACTTCTTAATCAGAAGAATAAGGTATCAGGTGATGTTAAGTTATATATAAGCAATGACCTTAATAAGGTACTTGTCAATGCAGAAGATGAAGCCAAGAGAATGGGCGACTCTTATGTGTCAGTTGAGCATTTGATGCTTGCACTTATAGCAGCACCTAACAGAGCAATAAAGCAGCTCTTTAAGACATATGGAATTAACAGGGAGAGCTTTCTTTCAGTACTTGCTACTGTAAGAGGCAACCAGACAGTTACATCAGACAATCCAGAGGCAACTTACGATACACTCAATAAGTACGCTACGGATCTGGTACAAAGAGCAGCCGACGGCAAGCTTGATCCAGTAATCGGACGAGATCAGGAAATAAGGAATGTAATAAGAATTCTTTCAAGAAAGACTAAGAACAATCCGGTTCTTATCGGTGAACCAGGTGTAGGTAAGACAGCAGTTGTTGAAGGACTTGCACAAAGAATTGTAAAAGGTGATGTGCCAGAGAGCCTTAAAGACAAGAAGTTATTTGCTCTTGATATGGGTGCACTTGTGGCTGGTGCTAAATACAGAGGTGAATTTGAGGAAAGATTAAAAGCTGTGCTTGATGAGGTTAAAAAGTCAGAAGGCCAGATTATATTATTTATCGATGAAATTCACACAATTGTAGGTGCTGGTAAGACAGAGGGTTCTATGGATGCTGGTAATATGCTTAAACCAATGCTCGCAAGAGGTGAGCTGCATTGTATAGGTGCGACAACACTTGATGAACACAGACAGTATATTGAAAAAGACCCAGCACTTGAACGTCGTTTCCAGCCTGTAATGGTTGATGAGCCAACAGTTGAAGATACAATATCTATATTAAGGGGGCTTAAGGACAGATACGAAGTATTCCACGGTGTTAAGATTAATGATGGTGCTTTGGTAAGTGCGGCTGTGTTATCAGACAGATATATAACAGACAGATTTCTTCCAGATAAGGCAATTGATCTTGTAGATGAAGCGTGTGCAATGATTAAGACAGAACTTGATTCAATGCCGGCAGAACTTGATGAAATGCAGCGTAAGATTATGCAGCTTGAAATTGAGGAGGCAGCCTTAAAGAAGGAAACTGATAATCTTAGTAAGGAAAGACTTGAAGCTTTAAGAAAAGAGTTATCAGAACTTAAGGAAGAATTTGGCATACAGAAGGCTAAATGGGATTCTGACAAGACAAAGGTTGATAATATCAGCAAGTTAAAAGAAGAACTTGAAAATGTTAATAACCAGATTGCACAGGCAAAGAGAGAATACAATCTTGAGAAAGCAGCAGAGCTTCAGTATGGCAGGCTGCCACAGATAGAAAAGCAGATTGAAGAAGCAGAAGCCAAGGCCAAGAAAGATGGAAGCGATGATTCTTTAGTACACGAGAATGTAACAGAAGAAGAAATAGCTAAGATTATATCAAGATGGACAGGTATTCCAGTGGCCAAGTTAAGTGAGTCAGAAAGGCAGAAGACACTTAATCTTGATGAAACTCTTCATAAGAGAGTTGTTGGACAGGACGAGGCTGTAACCAAGGTTACAGAAGCTATTATCAGGTCTAAAGCTGGTATTAAAGATCCAAGCAAGCCAATTGGTTCATTCTTATTCTTAGGACCAACTGGTGTAGGTAAGACAGAGCTTGCAAAGACACTTGCAGAGAGTCTGTTTGATGATGAGAATAATATAATAAGGCTTGATATGTCGGAGTATATGGAGAAATATTCAGTATCCAGACTTATCGGAGCTCCTCCGGGATATGTAGGATATGATGAAGGTGGACAGCTTACAGAGGCAGTCCGCAGGAAACCATATTCAGTAGTATTGTTTGATGAGGTTGAAAAAGCCCACCCTGATGTATTTAATGTGCTTCTTCAGGTTCTCGATGATGGACGTATAACAGATTCACAAGGTAGGACAGTAGATTTTAAGAATACGATCATAATTCTTACAAGTAATATCGGTTCAACCTACCTTCTTGATGGAATTGATGAGAATGGTAATATTAAAGAGGGGGTTGAGGAACTTGTTATGGGAGATCTGCGTAACAGCTTCAGACCAGAATTCCTGAACCGTCTTGATGAGATTATTATGTTCAAACCTCTTAATAAGGATAATATAGGAAGTATTATTAACCTTCTTATTAATGATGTCAACAGAAGACTCGAAGATAAGGAACTTAAGGTTGTATTATCTGATACAGCTAAAGATTATATCGTTGACCATGGTTTTGACCCAATGTATGGTGCAAGACCTCTTAAGAGATATGTCCAGAAGAGCGTTGAGACACTTGCCGCTAAGCTTATACTTGCCGGCGATGTATCGACAGGGGACAAGATTCTTATAGATTGTGAAAATGGTACTTTAGTTGCTAAAGATATGAAATCATAATTTACTTCATTAGGTAACTTAAAGCGGTATATTTAATATATATACTTAAAGAAAGCTATATGTAAGGTTGTAATAAATGTTTTGAATAAATCGGACATTTGTTATAGCCTTCATATAGCTTTTTTAATAATTATACAAATTGATTAGTCTTAGGATTGTATACATAATTGATAGCGGTGAGTTTGTCTGTGATACTGCTCTCGTCAACCATATAAGTCTTACATAATTCTGTGAGTGAGCTGTAATTATCCCTTAACTGCATGTTAACAAAGCTAAGAAGCATAACCGGGTCTTTAGGTAAATTATTCATAAAATCCTCATTTCTATACATTTTATATGTCTATATTGGTAACAAGAATTATAATACGACGCTCTAAAGGCATATGCAAATTGTAATTGAAATGTATGTTAATAAATACACAATTAGTTTACAAGTAATAAAAAACGTGCTATTATTCATATAAATAGAGTGCAAAATTACTAATATAATATTAGCGGATTTAATACAATATTTATATCAGGATTGTATGGTTTATATGCTGTATGGTCTTGGGTTGTATAAAGAGGTGGATTTCTATAGGGTGCAGTGGTTTTATAGGAATTTACGGATGGGGGACATATGTTAATATCAGAGGACATTTATAATAACAAATCATCAATGATGTATTGTATGGCATCATTTAATTCTTCATATCTTGTGCTTTTTGCAGATGACTATTTTTATAATTATGCAGGAAAGCTTATTAATATTATTATCACAGAGATGATACATCCTGATTATGTGGGTGAATTTAAAAATGTATGTGAGAGTCTGAAAGAATCAGGTCAGTCCCAGAGAATTATAACGTATATAAAAGGTGGTGACGGACAGTATTTTCTTGTTCATATGTGCCTCGCCAATAATGGGAATATCATTAATGAAGAGCCGGTTATAGATATGAATGTAGTTAATATTTTTATGATGGAGAAGAAATATACAAGGCTTCATAATGATGTGAACAAATATAGGACATATTTGTCAATGTATAATGATTATATGTTTGATTATGATACCGTAACAGATATGTTTTCCCTATATATATACAGAAGCTTCAAGGCAACGATAATATGCAAGATGACACTTGATAAATTCGAAAAGGTGTATATGGAATATCTAAATAATGCAAGACAAAAACAGGATTTTACAGATTTTGTGAATAAAGTCCGTAATGCTAATGAGGGGTTTAATGGTGAGATTACAGGACCGCTTATTACAGATATGTCCAAGCTTGTTGTATATAATATTGATTGTAAGCTTACATATAAGAATAACAGGGACAGGGTTGTAATTGGGATTATTAAGTCAATTGATAAGCAGAATGAGGTCAGTTATTATGCCACACAGGAGGGAAAAGATTTTTTTACAGGGCTTCTTAATAAAAGAGCCTGCAAGGAATATGTTCAGGACTCAATTGCAACTAATAAAGATATACATTATATGGCTATGATAGATATAGATAATTTTAAAAATGTCAACGATACATATGGGCATCTGTATGGGGATAAAGTTATATTAAAAGTTGCCGCTATTATTAACAGTGCACTTAATGGAAGAGGTATTGTTGGAAGATTTGGCGGAGATGAATTCTTTATATTTACGAATTGGATAACTAAGGAAAGCCAGCTGCGTTCTATACTTACATTTATCAAGCAGAAAGTAAGGGCAGAGTTAGGTCAGGGAGAGAACAGCTGTGATGTTACTCTTTCTATGGGTGTATGTAAATATCCAGACAATGGAAGTGATTATGACTCATTATTTAATAAGGCTGATAAATGCCTTTATATTGCCAAGAATAAAGGAAAGAACAGATATATTATATATGATGCACAGAAACACGGTGATTTCCTTGATGATATGGGAAGAAAAGGATTTTCTATGGCACCTATTAAAAAAGGTGAAACATTGGCACAGGAAGTTGCTGATATGTCTATTGATCTTATAAAGAATGGAAGCAGTGTACTTGATAATGTATTACAGAGAGCCTGTAAAGCATTTGAGATTGATGGCATCAGGATATATAATGGAACAACTGGCAGGCTTATTGAATATTATGGTAATTATGTGAAGCTTCCAGACATTAATGATATAGTTAATACTAAAGAATTCTTAGGAATGTTTGATAAGAACCACTATATGACAATTGTGTACACATCGAATATAGAGTCTTTTAACAAGAAGCTGTATGATGAAACAATTCAAAGTAATATCGGTGGAATGATATACAGCTACTTTACCAATCAGGCAGGAGATAATATAATTGCATCGTATGATACATTCAATAAAGGTTTTCGATGGAATGAATCAGACAAGAACTATATAATGACACTTACTAAGGTTATTGCAAGTGTGTTGTAATGTAAGAATGGAGGATTAATATGTCAGTACAGGATTATATGAGTGCTCTTAAGCTTGGAAAAAGAGAATATAATGCGTGTGTCAATAAGGGTAAATATCCATATCTTCCAGTTATGGAAAGTATGATGGATGAAGAACAGATAGATTCAGAAGTAAGTCTTGGAATAGACCAGATACCTTTAAGGCTTGTTGTTGGTACATGTACAGCAGGCAGAACTAATGCATTTGCAGATAACTGGATGCCTATTCTTGAATGGGGAAGTGAGTTCTCAGCTAAATGGGCATCACTTAGTGACAGTCAGGTTAATGAGGGAATAAGAGACCCTGTTAAAGTATATGAATATATGAATAAATTCTACGTTCTTGAGGGTAACAAGAGAGTTAGTGTTCTTAAATATTTTAATGCGGTGACGGTAAATGCACAGGTTATCCGTAAAGTGCCTAGGAAGTCTGACAATCCTGATGTTAAGATATATTATGAATTTATGGATTTTTATAAATCTACCAAGATTAATGATATATATTTTAGCAAAGAGGGCAGCTTCATAACATTTATGGAGCTTGTTGGAATTACTCCGGGACAGCCAATGGATGAAGATGACAAGAGGGATTTGGTATCAAGTTATCTTAACTTTAGAACAGCTTATGAATCAAGAGGCGGTGACAGATTTGATTATCCAGTTGGAGATGCTTTTTTAAGATTTATTCATATTCACGGATATGATACAGTACGCCATATGACACCGGAGCAGATGGATAAAAATGTAGCTAAGACCTGGGCTGAATTTGAATTATTATCAGATAACAGCGAAGTAGATTTAAGAATGGATCCGGTTACAACACAGCCAGCCAAGAAGAATATATTAAGTTATCTTCTCCCAAGGTCAGGAGGAGAGGCTAATAAAAGGCTTAAGGTTGGATTTATATACGAGAATACACCACAGACATCTGAGTGGTGTTATGCCCACGAATTGGGAAGACAGTATATTGATGAAACCTTTGGAAGCCAGATAGAAACAGTAAGTATTACTAATGTAAGACCAAAGGAAGATGATTATAATGCCATCCAGAGGCTTATTGATGATAATACGGATCTTATATTTGTAACATCGCCATCTATGATGTATGCAAGTCTTAAACAGGCAATAGCACATCCAAAGGCTAAGATACTTAACTGTTCGCTTAATATATCGCATAAGTATATAAGAACTTATTATGCAAGAATGTATGAGGCTAAGTATCTGACGGGGGTTATAGCTGGGGTTATGGCAAAGAGTGACAAGATTGGTTATGTTGCAAGCTGTCCGTTGTATGGTGTTATGGCTAATGTTAATGCTTTTGCTATGGGGGCAAGGGCGGTAAATCCTGATGTTAAGGTATATGTTGAATGGAGTGGCATTAAAGACAATGACATAGAAGCAAGATTTGCAGAACAGGGTATTAACTGTATTTCAGATCAGGATATGATAACACCTAAGAAGACATCAAGAAAGTTCGGTCTTTATGTAACGGACTCAGGTATGGTAAAGCATCTGGCAATGCCTGTATGGCACTGGGGTGTGTTCTACGAGAAGCTTATACAGAGCATATTAAGTGGTTCGTGGAAGAAGGAAGAAGAAGGAGATAAGGTATCAGCACTTAATTACTGGTGGGGTATGTCTGCTGGTGCAATTGACATAATATATGGCGGTGCAGTTCCTGATGAAACGAAAAAGGTTACATCGCTTATAAGGGAAGCAATAGTAAAAGGTGAGTTCAAGCCATTTACGGGTGAATTAAAGGATCAGGATGGAAAGGTGCACAATAAGCCAGACGAAGAACTTGATCCTGATGAGATTATTGAAATGGATTGGCTTCTTGATAATGTTGTTGGCAGAGTACCAGAATATGAAGAACTTGATGATAATTCAAAAATGCTTGTTATCAATCAGGGAATTATAGATGTGAACGATTAGTGAGGAAAGTTAAAAGGTTATGAAGATACTAGTATTAGCTGATGTTGAGTCAAAGTACCTGTGGGATTATTTTGAAAAAGAGAAGCTTGAAGGAATAGACCTTATATTGTCTTGTGGAGATTTAAAAGCAGATTATCTGTCATTTCTTGCTTCATTTTCTAAAGTGCCTATATTATATGTGCGAGGCAATCACGATGATGGCTATGCAGATAAAGAGCCAGAAGGCTGTATATGTATAGAAGATAAGATATATGTATACAATGGAATAAGAATTATGGGACTTGGCGGTTCAATCAGATACAAGAAGGGTATTAACCAGTATACACAGAATCAGATGAAGAAAAGGGCTGCTATGATGTGGCCTAAGATAAAGGTAAAGAAAGGCATTGATATACTGCTTACACATTCTCCGGCGGCAGGGCTTGGTGATGGTGAGGATAATCCACATAAGGGGTTTGAAGCATTTGTTGATATACTTGACAAATACAGTCCCAAATATTTCATACACGGGCATGTACATTTGAATTATTCAAGGGAATTCCAAAGAGAGGAGCAGTATAATAACACAACTATAATTAACGGATATGACAGGTATATATTTGAATATTGATTTTTATACAATTTATCATTAAAAAGCCCTTGCAATATAATTACAGTTATGATAGTATTGTCAAAGCAATGAAAAACAAATGTACGTCACAGAAAGACAAAACGCGCAAATTGTTTTCAGGCAATTAGAATAACAATAATTGGAGGACTATAATGAGCGAGAAGTTAAGAGTTGGTATCCTTGGTGGTACAGGCATGGTAGGTCAGAGATTTATAACATTACTTGAAAATCATCCTTGGTTTGATGTAGTGTTAGTTGCAGCAAGTGGACGTTCAGCAGGAAAGCTTTACGAAGATGCTGTTGAGGGACGCTGGAAGATGCAGACAGCAATGCCAGAATTCGTTAAGAAGATGCCTGTATATGATATGGATAAAGACTTTGATGAGATAGTATCTAAGGTTGATTTCGTATTCTGTGCAGTTAATATGCCAAAAGCAGAGATTAAGGCATTAGAAGAAAGATATGCAAAGGCAGAAGTTCCGGTTGTATCTAACAATAGTGCTAATCGTTGGACACCAGATGTTCCTATGATTCTTCCAGAGGTTAACCCAGAACATACTAAGGTTATAGAGGCACAGAAGAAGAGACTTGGAACTACAAGAGGATTTATAGCTGTAAAGCCTAACTGCTCAATCCAGAGTTATGCACCAGCATTAGCAGCTCTTAAGGAATTCGAGCCAAAGCTTGTTGTAGCTACTACATATCAGGCTATTTCCGGAGCTGGTAAGACATTTGAACAGTGGCCAGAGATGGTTGAAAATATAATTCCATATATCGGTGGAGAAGAAGAAAAGTCAGAGAAAGAACCTCTTAGAATTCTTGGTACAGTTGAGAATGGTGAAATCGTTCCTGCTGCTGAGCCAGTTATTACTTGCCAGTGCTTAAGAGTTCCAGTTCTTGATGGACATACAGCGGCAGTATTTGTTAACTTTGGTAAGAAGCCTACTAAGGAACAGATTATCGAAAAATGGAGAAACTTCAAGGGAGCACCACAGGAGCTTGATCTTCCATCAGCACCAAAGCAGTTTATCCAGTATCTTGAAGAAGATGACCGTCCACAGGTTAAGCTTGATGTTAATTACGAGCATGGAATGGGAATTTCACTCGGCAGATTAAGAGAAGACAGTGTATTTGATTACAAGTTTGTAGGTCTTTCACATAATACATTAAGAGGAGCAGCAGGTGGAGCTGTATTATGCGCAGAACTTCTTAAGGCTCAGGGTTACATTACAGCTAAATAAGATATCAGAATAATTAGTATATAATAGCTATAATATTGGCAGGCGGTTTAGTGTGAGCCATCAATTAATAGTTATTAAGATTAATAAATATATAAGGAAGATGAAAAGGCGTTGAGCCTGATTATCTTCCTTATTTATTTGTAAAATTATACGGAATTTGCAAAAACTTACAATATATCTTATAATATTATAAATATATGGAAGCGTGGAGATGTATGAAATATGAAGAATAATTATTTTTACGCAATGCTGTCAAGAATGAAATATATCAACAGATGGGGACTTATGAGAAATACACGCAATGAGAATTTGTCCGAGCATAGTCTTGAAGTTGCGTTTATTGCACATGCACTTGGTGTTATTAATAATGAAGTGTTCGGCGGGGATATTAATGCAGAACGTCTTGCGGTACTTGGAATGTATCATGACGTGACAGAGATAATTACAGGGGATATGCCAACGCCTGTTAAGTATTACAGTCCATATATAAGAAATGCTTATAAAGAAGTCGAGCAGGTGGCTAATGAGCAGATGTTATCAGGACTTCCAGAAGTTATAAGGGCAAGATATGAAGGGCTTCTTTTAGAAACAGAAAATGAAGCAGGATTATGGGAGTATGTTAAAGCTGCTGACAGAATTTCAGCTTATATAAAGTGTATAGAGGAAAAGAAAATGGGAAATTCCGATTTTCTTGAGGCAGAAAAGACAATATATAATTCTATTAGGGATATGAAGATAAAAGAAGCTGATTATTATATGAAAGAATATATACCAGCATTTTTTAAGACTTTAGATGAGTCGAAATAGCCATGCTTTATAAATGATAGCGTTAATATTAAAAATCTATCTGTCAGATAGTGAAAAATAGTATAAAGAATGGAGTGATGATATGGGAAAATCCGTATATATAGCGGAAAAACCGAGTGTTGCACAGGAATTTGCCAAGGCACTGCATACGGATTTTAAAAGAAAAGATGGTTATCTTGAGGCGGATAATCATATAGTTACATGGTGTGTTGGACATCTTGTTACAATGAGTTATCCGGATGCCTATGATGAGAAATTGAAAAGGTGGAGTTTTGATACACTTCCATTTATTCCACAGACTTTTAAATATGAAGTTATTCCAGCTGTTCAGAAGCAGTTTGATATAGTAAAAGGCATTTTAAACAGAGCTGATGTTGATACAATATATGTATGTACTGATTCGGGACGTGAGGGAGAATATATATACAGGCTTGTAAGGCAGGAAGCCAAGGTAAAGGATAAGCAGGAAAGGCGGGTATGGATTGATTCCCAGACAGAAGAAGAGATTCTTAAAGGTATTAATACCGCTAAAGATATATCAGAATATGATAATCTAAGTGATGCTGCATACTTAAGAGCAAAAGAAGATTATCTTATGGGGATTAATTTTTCGAGGGTGCTTACATTAAAATATGGAAGGAATATTGCCAATTATCTTCATCTTGACAGGGCAGTTGTGTCTGTTGGGCGTGTTATGACCTGTGTTCTGGGAATGGTTGTAAGAAGGGAAAGAGAGATAAGAAGCTTTGTCAAGACACCATTCTACAGGGTTATTGGAACAGCGGATATTAATGATCATACATTTGATGCCGAGTGGAGAGTGTGTGAGGCAAGCAGATATTATAATACACCATATCTATATAAGGATAATGGGTTTAAGGATAAGGATAAAGCAAGGGAGCTTGTGGATATTTTATCAGAACCACTCCCTGCAGAGGGCGTTGTAAAGGAAGCTTCAAGGAAAAAGGAAACAAAAAATCCTCCGTTATTGTATAATCTTGCAGAAATACAGAACGAATGTAGTAAATTATTCAAGATAAGTCCTGACCAGACACTTAATATAATTCAGGAGTTATATGAAAAAAAGCTTGTTACATATCCAAGAACAGATGCGAGAGTGCTATCAACTGCTGTCTGTAAGGAAATATACAAGAATATAGGAGGCTTAAGAAATTATGCACCAGCCAGAGAGTATGCACAGCAGATATTATATAGTAATATGTACAAAGGAATTGAGAAGACGAGGTATTGCAATGATAAAGCAATAACTGACCATTATGCCATTATTCCTACAGGACAGGGATTTGGAAGTTTGTCATCGCTATCATCAACTGCACAGAAGACATATGAGATAATTGTCAGAAGATTTCTTAGCATATTCTATCCAGCGGCTATATACCAGAAGGTGAGCATTACCTCAGTTGTAAAAGATGAACAGCTTTATGCTACATTTAAAGTGCTTGTAGATGAGGGCTACCTTAAGGTTGCGAAGAATTCATTCGGAAGGAATAAGATGGCAGATACAGATAAAAATCAAGATGACCAGGAAAATGCAGATACATCACTGATAGAAAGTCTTAAAAGCTTAAAAAAGGGTTCGCCGATATCATTTAAGGAATTTAATATAAAGGAAGGTGAAACGTCGCCACCTAAGCGTTACAATTCGGGTTCAATTATTCTTGCTATGGAAAATGCAGGGCAGTTAATAGAAGATGAAGAATTAAGGGCACAGATAAAGGGAAGCGGAATAGGTACGAGTGCGACAAGAGCGGAGATACTTAAAAAGCTTAACGCCAACCAATATATTTTCACTAATACCAAGACCCAGATAATAACACCTACCCTGCTTGGTGAAATAATATACGATGTTGTCGATAATTCTATTAAGCAGTTGTTAAATCCTGAACTTACAGCAAGCTGGGAAAAGGGGCTTACATATGTTGCTGAGGGAAGCATAACTGCCGACGAATATATGCAGAAGCTGTCAGGCTTTGTTGGAAGAAGAACATTAGCGGTTAAAGACCTGCGTAATCAGGCACAGCTTGTTACATTATTTAATGAAACTGCAATTAATTATAAATAAGGAGGAAAGTTATGAACGAACAGATTACAATCAAAGAGTTATTTAGTCTTGATAAGACTATAGCCACAGGAATATTCGAAGGTGCTGTGTATCCCTGGGAGGTATTATCAAAGATTGGTGATTATATTGTTGAACTTGGTAATTCACTTCCGCAAGAGGAATATTATAAGAGAGGTGATAACATATGGATACATAAGGAAGCAACAGTATTTGACTCGGCTTATATAGCAGGTCCTGCTATTATATGCAAAGGTGCAGAAGTAAGGCATTGTGCATTTATAAGAGGAAAGGCTGTTGTTGGAGAAAATGCAGTTGTTGGTAATTCAACAGAGTTAAAAAATGCCATATTGTTCGATAATGTGCAGGTTCCTCATTATAATTACGTGGGAGATTCAATATTAGGCTATAAGGCACATATGGGTGCAGGTTCAATTACATCTAATGTAAAGTCTGACAAGAAGCTTATTACAATAAAAGGACCAGATGGAAATATAGACACTGGAATTAAGAAAATAGGAGCATTTCTTGGTGATAATGTTGAGATAGGATGTGGCAGTGTACTTAATCCAGGTACTATAATTGGAAGGAATAGTAATATATATCCGCTTTCAAGTGTCAGAGGTTGTATTAAATCGGGTTCAATCTATAAAAATAGGGCTGAAGTGGTTGAAAAATATTAAGAGTATATGTTATTATGTCGAAAGTATAAATGTGAACACAATGTGAACATTTATAAAATAATAAAAAAATAAGGTGAGGTAAAGATATGAAAGCTTTTAAGGGAATTGGTTTCCAATTGGTATTATCGTTTGCCGTTGCAGTATGCGTTGCAATAATTCTTGTATCGCTTGGTTCTATCAGGATAACTAAGACATCGATAAATGCAAATACAGAAGTGACAAGTGAGCAGACATTAGATAATGTTCAAGAGGGATTTACAACATATTTAAAGACTTTGTCACAGCCAGTCGACCTTCTTACACGTAAGAATGAGATTAAGCATTTGGAAGATCAGGGAAATCTTGATGATAATGTTAAGGCAATAAAAGATTCGTTAGTTGCATCTGTTAGGGTGACTAATGGAGCACAGCTAGCTTTCTTTACAACTAAGACAGGTTTAAGAGTTGATGGATGGGCAGAGATTAACCCAGAGACAGGTAAGGCATCTAATAAGGGAGGTCTTACAAGAGGCGTTAACGATACAAGCAAGAGCTGGTATCAGGCAGCTATAGGTTCTAAGGCAAGAAATACTATATATTCACAGTTCTCAGATCCATATGTTGATTCATCATCAGGAAAGACTATATTTACAGTTTCACAGGAGATTAAATATACAGATGGTTCTAACTATGGTGCCGTAGGTCTTAATATTGATTTCTCAGAAGTTGAGGATTATGTAAGAAATATAGGACTTCTTAATACAGGATATGTAATACTTGTTAATAAAGATGGAAAGATTCTTGTAGATAATGATAAGAATACTAATGTCCAGAATAATGTAACATCACTTGAGTGCTGGAATACAATTAAGAATCTTTCGGAAGACAAGTATGACACAACATTTTCTTTCGATGAAAAGATTAATGGTGAGTCAGTACATATTGTAACTTCAAAGGATGCTGTTACAGGCTGGACACTTATGGGATTTATCGGTGAATCAGAGACACAGGCAGTTGTTAATAAGATTGCACAGACAACAATTGAACTTGCTATTATTGCAATTATAATTGGTATTGTTATAGCTTTAATTATAACAAGAGCGGTTACTAAGGAACTTAAGACACTTAATAGTGCTATGGATATGATGGCTAATGGTAAGCTTACATATAGAATTAATGTAAAGAGCAAGAATGAGCTTGGTCAGGCAGAGGCTAACTACAATGTTATGGCAGACCAGATATCATCACTTATTAAGGGTGTTGAAGAAAAGTCTGGTGTACTTATAACTGCTTCACAGAAGATTTCAAATGTAAGTGAATCAACAACAGAGACAGTGAATCAGGTATCAGAGGCTATCCAGAGCGTATCAATCGGAGCTTCAGGACAGGCAGAGAGTACACAGAAGGCAACTTCTGAGGTTGAATTACTTGCTTCTAAGCTTCACGAAACAAAGGCTTATGTAAGCGATATTAATGATATGTCAGTTGAAACTAAGCAGCTTAGTGATCAGGGTCTTACAATTGTTGATGATCTTATTGAAAAGGGCGAAAAGTCAAAGGATAATTCAAGATTTTCTAAGAACGTAGTTAATGAGATGATTGAAAGTATCAATAAGATTAATTTCATATCAGATGCTATTACTGAGATCACAGAACAGACTAACTTACTTTCTCTTAATGCAAGTATTGAAGCTGCAAGAGCAGGTGAGAGTGGAAGAGGTTTTGCAGTAGTTGCTGACGAGATCAGAAAGCTTGCAGAACAGTCACAGTCATCTACAGATGAGATTAAGCAGATTGTTAAGGAAATAAGTGCTAAATCAGTAGTTGCAGAAAAGACTATGGATGAAAGCGTTGATATAATTGATGAACAGAATAAGTCAATTAATGATGCCAAAGAATTATTTGGACATATATCAGATGCTGTTAATGCATTAAAGGAAGGTCTTGATAATATAGCCTCTCTTAATGAGCAGATGGATGCAAGCCGTGAAAATGTTGTTAAGAGTATGGAAGATGTAGCTTCTGTATCTACAGAAACAGCAGCTGCTTCAGAAGAAGTATCTGCATCGGCAGAAGAAGTTAATGCAACTATGCATACACTTAACCAGTTTACAGTTGAACTTGATGAAATTGCTACTCATTTAACAGAAGCAATTAACAGATTTGAGCTTTAATTACATTTTCCGATAAATTTTGATATTTTTTACACAATCATAATTGACTTACGCAGTATGATGTGAGAAAATAATGCAAGGATAAAGGGGTTCGGTTATGTCCGGATCCCTTATATAACGAAAGGAGTAATAAGATGATTTATACACAGGAAGTTGAAAACATGTGTCCAGTAGCACAGGGCGTTCATCATGGCGCTGCTCCAGTTCCTACAGAAGGAAAGTGGGTACAGAATAAGGAAGTTAAGAATATTTCAGGTTTTACACATGGTGTTGGCTGGTGTGCTCCTCAGCAGGGTGCATGTAAGCTTACATTAAATGTTAAGGAAGGTATTATTCAGGAAGCTTTAGTTGAAACAATCGGATGTTCAGGTATGACACATTCAGCAGCTATGGCCGCTGAAATCTTACCAGGCTTAACAGTTATGGAAGCTTTAAATACAGACTTAGTATGTGATGCTATTAATACAGCTATGAGAGAATTATTCTTACAGATTGTATATGGCAGAACACAGAGTGCTTTCTCAGAAGGCGGTTTAGCAGTTGGTGCTGGTCTTGAGGATCTTGGTAAGGGACTTCGTTCACAGGTTGGTACTATGTATGGTACTCTTGCAAAGGGACCACGTTACTTAGAGATGGCAGAGGGATATGTAACAGGTATCGCTCTTGATAAGGATGATCAGATTATTGGTTATAAGTTCGTTAACCTTGGTAAGATGACAGACTTCATTAAGAAGGGTGATGATCCTAACACAGCATATGAGAAGGCAGCTGGACAGTATGGCCGTGTTGCTGATGCAGTTAAGATTATTGATCCTAGAACAGATGAAGAGGTTAAGTAAGGAGGACGAATATAATGGCATTATTTGAATCATATGAGAGAAGAATTGACCAGATCAACGCTGTGCTTAACAGCTATGGTATCTCATCTATAGAAGAAGCTGAGAAGATTACTAAAGATGCTGGTTTAGACGTATATAACATGGTAAAGGGCATTCAGCCTATCTGTTTCGAGAACGCTTGCTGGGCTTATATCGTAGGTGCAGCTATCGCAATCAAGAAGGGTGCCAGAAAGGCTTCAGAAGCTGCTGCAGCTATCGGTGAAGGTCTTCAGGCATTCTGTA